>JAANMX010001119.1_pt1 | contig 31954 bp, 33 predicted proteins | sample 7279681 | NCBI WGS metagenome assembly JAANMX01 (sample SAMN14094542, study PRJNA606508) | bioreactor metagenome | isolation source: A lab-scale SPAN reactor treating ammonium-rich wastewater day 351 | place: Ireland: Galway | collected 2018-01-01 | reverse complement strand
AATCCTCGGAAGCACAATGGACCCAACCCCCGGTCGGTGGGGTCCCTTTTGGACGCCGATCACCCCAGAAGCGGGGTCCTTATTCCACGCCGCTCAACAGTCCGAGACGGCCGTCGACGCGATCTGCGAGGTCCTCGCCCACCCCACCCTGCAGCGGCATCACCCCAGCCTGCGGGTCGCCACGCGCATGCTGCAGCGCGCCGCCGATCTGGAACAGCGGCCTGTTCGGCACTGATCCGGCACGTCCATCCTTGCTCATACAGGAGATCAGCCCTGAAACTCTCGCCCGAAGACCGCGCCTGGATCGACCTGGCCCTGCAGGCCATCGCCGCTGTCGAAGCCGGCCCCTCGGAAGCGGACATCGCGCATGCGCCGGTTCTGTCGGACTGGAAGCCGTTGATTTCACCGCTCGGGCACGTGATGCTCTGGAGCGAGGTTGTCGGCCACCCCATTCTCGGCAACTCAAGCATCACCACATCGCAGCTGATCGCGATCAATCCCGGGACCGGTTGGGCCCGGACGGTGTCGCGTTGGTATCAGCTCGCACAGCCCGTCGCTGTCATTGACGCGGTTCTGGCGAAAAACCTTGGTCTGAAGAATCCAACCGCAGCGGCGATCAAGTTCGCCATACCCGGGTTCATTACCCTGGATGATATGGCGACCCTGGATGAGATCCTGACCGAGAATATCGCACGCATCCGCAAGATCGACGCGGCGGACCGTGCAGCCTCCAGACGCGCCGCGGCCGCGGTGGTTCGGACTGGGCCGATCCCGAGACCTATACGGTGGCGCAAGAGGCACGGGACGCCCTGGCGCTGCTGGACCACCTGGGGATCGCGCGGGCCGCCCTCGGTCGAGGGCAGAGCCCCTCTTTCATCCGAAATTTTTCCGGTTGGCGATTGACGCCCGCTTTCCCGCCTGCCGTAACTCCCATACGAAATAAATTCGGATGGTTCGCAACATGGCAACGTCGGGAGAAATGGTGGCGGCAATCGCCGATCTGTTCGACATCAACGCCGTGACGGTCGAGAGCATCGACCGCAGCCTGTCGGCGGCTGGCCTGCGCCGGAAAGGCGGGCGCGGTCGGTCCGCGCTGCATATGACCGGGTCGGATATCGTCAGCCTGAGTTTCGCGCTGATCCTGGGCACGGGCATGAAAGACGCGCCGGAGAAGGTCGGCAAGGTCAGTCGGATGCCGCGACTGCATGCCTCCGTGCAATGGCGTCCGGACCCGGAAACGCCCCTGTCCGCGCTGGCCGAACAGGTGGAGCAGTATCAGGAGTACCCGGCTGCGACTGCAGGTCTAGGCGTGTTTCCGGGTGGGGCGGCACTTGCCGCTGCCCAGACCCTGGGTGAAGGCATTGCCGCACTGGTCGATGCGATGGCTGCCGGCGAGTTCCGCTCGCTCGACGATGTGGCGTTGAACCTGCAGATGTCGAGCGTCGGCCCTTCGGCCAGGCTCGCCTATGCCACCCGCGCCGGGGTATTGCGCGTGCATTACGAGACCACCGGTCCGGAAGCGGAGCGTCCGGTCTTCGAGCGTCGTTTCAAGCTCGACGAGTCTCTCCTGTGACGTCTCGCCGGGATCATAGCCACCCGGTGACCGGCATTGGCCGGGATCTGACGGCATCGATCATGAATGCGGTAATGGACATGAATCCCCTGGCTGCTCTTATCTCGTCCTGGCTCATACGCTGATCCTTCTCGGATCGGACGTAGGGCTCGTTCAGCCGGACGTTCCCGGACCATCGCAACAGTCACCGAATCGTCCGTCTTTGGACGGGCTGTTCCGGGACACCCGCCGAAGTCTTCCGCGAGAAGCTAATGACAGAGACGGATCCCCTGTCCTAGTCTAAAACGCGTCAGCGTCGCGGGTCAGCCTGAAACCACAGAAGTGATTTGCGAAGACAGGAGAGCGAAGGCGCCTTCGCTCTCCCTGGCACCGGCTACTTCGCCGCCAGCCAGTTGTTGAACCGCTCGGCCAGTTCCGCGCTGTGATCGGCCCAGAAGCCGGGATCCTCAAGGACGGCATTGGCCATGTTCTCCGGCGCCGTCGGCAGGTTCGGCGCCATCTCGGTCTTGTCGTCCTTGTAGAGCCCCAGAAGCGGGGCCGAGGACTTGCGGGCGGGGCCGTAGCTGATATAGCGCGCCTGTCCGGCCAGGGGCTCGGACCCTGTGGCGAACTTGACGTATTCCAGCGCTTCTTCGGGGTGCGGCGCGCCCACGGGAATGACGAAGGCGTTCAGTTCCAGGTATTGCCCGTCCCAGATCACCTCGAAGGGCTTGCCCTCGTTGATCGCGGCGTCGAAGATGCGGCCGTTATAGGCGGTGGTCATCGTCACCTCGCCGTCGGCCAGCAGTTGCGGCGGTTGCGCGCCGGCCTCCCACCAGACCACGTCCTTCTTGATGGTGTCGAGCTTGGCAAAGGCCCGGTCGACGCCTTCCGGCGTGGCAAGCACGTCATAGACCTCGGATGCCGGCACCCCCTCGGCCATCAGCGCGAAATGCAGTGTGCGCTTGACGTCCTTGGCCAGCCCGCGCTTGCCGGGAAAGGCTTGGGTGTCGAAGAAATCCGCGACGGTCGACGGCGCCTTGTCCGGGAACTTGCTGGCGTCGTAGCTGATCACGGTGCCGGCAAAGATGGTCGCGATGCCGCAATCGCTCAGTGCGCCGTCGATGAAGTCCTCGGCCGCGGGCGTGCCGTCGGCCCCCGGCGGCAGGTCGGCCGGGTCGATGGCGATGACCGCGCCGTCGTCGCAAAGCCGCACGGCATCGGCCATGGCCACGTCGAAGACATCCGCCGTCACGTTCCCCGCGCCCACCTGCGCCCTGAGCAGGACCGAGGGATCGTCCGCCGAGATGGTAGTGACCTTGATGCCGGTCGCTTCGGTGAAGGGCTTGTTATAGGCCTCGATCTGGCTGACCTCGATGGCGCCGCCCCAGGTGACGACGCTGACCTCCTGCGCTGCGCTGGCCGAGGCCACGAGGCCGAATATCAAGGCCAGCGCGGTGGTCGAATGGGGGTGTTTCATGATGTTTCTCCCTGATCTTGTTATGTTGGAACGGTTGTGAAGGCAGGCTATCCGGCCCCCTGCAGGGCAGCCCTGACGGGGTCGGGCACCGGGACGCTCTGGCGCGCCAGCGCGTCGAAGAACACCTCGACCACCTCGCAGGTCGCGACGGTCCGGCCGGTGGCGGCTTCCTGCATCGTCAGCGCCAGGGTCACGGATTTGCCGCCGATGCGCGCCGGCTGCCCCGAGATCGCCAGCACCTCGCCGGCCGTGACCTCGGATCGGTATTCGATCTTCAACTGGGCGGTGACGGGGATCACCCCGGGCTGTCCCGGAGGGGGAACCTCCACCCCCGCCTGGGACCAGAAGATGAAGATCGCGTCGTCGAAGGCGGCCGCGTAATGGCGGGCGTTCAGATGCCCGAAATGATCGCAATGCCAGCGATGCGCGACCACCGCATTGAGCGAAACGGGAAAGCGCATCTCCTCAGCCCGCCAGGCGTTTTTCGGCAAGCGCATCGAGTCCCAAGATCCCGCGCGCCTCGTCGGGGGTGGCGACCTCGCAGCCCAGGTCGGCGATGATGCGGCTGGCGCGCTCGACCAGCTGGCCGTTGGTGGCGAAGACGCCGCGTTCCAGGTAGATGTTGTCCTCGAGCCCCACCCGGCAATGGCCGCCCAGGATCGTGGACAGCGCCACGATGTCCATTTGCCAGCGCGAGATGCCGAAGGCGCTCCACGACGCGCCCTCGGGCAGCAGTTCCTTCATGTAGATCAGCGTCTTGGCGTCGGCGGGCGCCGACCATTTGACGCCCAGGCAGATCTGGAACAGCGGCGTCGGGTCGATCAGCCCCTGCTCGATCATCCGCCGCGCCAGCAGGATGTCGCCGGGGTTGAAGACCTCGATCTCGGGCTTGACGCCGCCTTCGCGGATCAGCTGCGCCATGCGGTTCAGCGTGCCGGGCGTGTTCATGAAGATGCAGTCCGGCGCCCCGGCAATGCCGCCTTCCAGGTTCATCGTGGTCACGTCCAGCGTGCAAAGCTCGGGCCGGTTCTCCAGCACATGGCCGACGCGCTCGACGGCACTCGCGACATCGGTGGTCGGATGGGCCACGGCCTCGTCTGCGGGATCCGGCACGAAGGTGGCGCCCATGCCGGTGGTCAGGTTGATGACCACGCGGTCGTTCCTTTCGCGGACGCGCTGGACGATCTCGCGGAACACCTCGGGAGAGCGGTTGCCGAGGCCGGTTTCCGGGTCGCGGCCGTGGATATGCACCACCGAGGCGCCCGCATCGGCGGCCTCGATGCAGGCATCCGCGATTTGGGCGGGCGTGACCGGATAGTTCGGAAAGCGGGGGTGGATCGGCCCGTCGCCGGTCACGGCACAGGTCAGGACGATTTTGCGTTTCATGGGATCTCCTGTCGGTCTCTAGGCGTGTTCGGGGGCGGCAGGCGTCTTGCGGGTCTCGCCAAGCGCCTTGAGGACCGCGACCAGCTGGTCGTCGCGCTGCCGGCGCAAGGTGGCGTAGTCGCGGCCGTCGATTTCCTCGGCCAGGCCCTCGACCAGCCTGTCGATGGTCGCGGGCGTCAGCTGCGGCTTGCCCAGGTCGTCCCACCATTCGGTGTAGCTTTGGGTGAACTGCTCGCAATAGGCGCGCAGGCCCCCTTCCCCGCCGCCTAGGTTCAGCAGCATATGCGGCCCCATGATCGCCCATCGCAGGCCGGGGCCGGCCCAGATCGCCGCGTTCACGTCCTTGACCGAGGCGACGCCGGCATCGACCAGGTGGATCGCCTCGCGCCACAACGCGGCCTGCAGGCGGTTGGCGACATGGCCCATGACTTCGCGCTTCAGGGTGATCGTCACCTTGCCGCAGCTTTCGTAAAGCGCCCGCGCCCGTGGCAGCACGTCGGGATCGGTGCGATCATTGGCGTAAAGCTCGACCAGCGGCACCAGGTGCGGCGGGTTGAAGGGATGGCCGATGATCAGCCGGCCGGGGTTTTTCCAGCCCGCCTGCAGGTCCGACAGCTCCAGCCCCGAGGAGCTGGTGGCGACGATGGCATGCGGCCGCAGATGCGGCTCCATCGCGGCATAAAGCGCGCGTTTCGCGTCCAGGCGCTCGGGGATGTTCTCGAAGACGAAATCCGCCTCGGCCAGCGCGGCCTCAAGCGAGGGCGCGACGTGAAAATCCGGCTCTGTGGTGTCCCCCGCCAGACCGAGTTCCACCAGCGCCGGCTTGACCGAATCCCAGAACTCGGCGACCGCCCGCCCTGCCTCGGGGCGGGTGTCGTGGATCACCACCCGCCGCCCCGAGGCAGCCATCAGCGCCGCCCAGCTGCAGCCGATCAGCCCGGTGCCAATGATGGCGATCGCTCGCAAATCGGAGGGATCGGTGGTTTCGTCTCGCGCCATCATATCCTCATATATGATATCTGATCAGATTTAGGTCGACGTCATGCGGGTCCGCCCTGCTGCATCCACCCTAGGAGGCGCGAATCGATTCTGTCAATGAATATGATATCTGATCAGATATTGCGGACTGATTGCCTCGGCCTGGGCATTTCTTTACGCTTGCGCCAAAACCATCCAAGGATCCCGCATGGCCCCGCGCTCCGCCTCCCTGCCCGCCTTTCAGCAACGGCAGGTGATTTCCGAACCCGATCACGTCTATGGCGAGTTGAAGCAGTCCTTCATGATCGGCGAGTTCGAGCCGGGCCAGCGCCTGACCCTGCCCGAGCTTGCCGCGGCCTTCGGCACCAGCCAGATGCCCGTGCGCGAGGCCACCAGCCGCCTGGTGGTGGCGCGCGCCATCGAGGCGATGCCGCGCCGCTCGATGCGGGTGCCGCAGGCCACGGTGGAGCGGCTGGACGCGCTGCTGCCCCTGCGCTTGCATCTCGAGGGCGAAGCGGCCCGCCTTGCCGCCCTGCGGCCCGACTCGCAACTGGCCCGCCGGCTCGCGCGCATCGACGAGGAGATGCGCGCCATGGTGCCCCGGCAGGACACCAAGACCTATCTGCGGCTGAACCAGCAGTTCCATTTCGAGGTCTACCGGCAATGCGGCAACGACGACCTGGTCGACCTGATCGAGCTGCTCTGGATGCGCTATGGGCCGTTGATGAGCATCGTGCGCAGCGGGGTGCTGTCCAAGACCGGCCAGGTGCGCCACGCCGAGGTGATCGCGGCGATCCGGCAGGGCGATCCCGAGGCGGCCCGCGCCGCGATCTGCGGCGACATCGCCGAGGCCGCCGAGGCGATTCGCGCCCGGATCGCCACCGACAAGGCCACGCCTGCGCACCCGAAAACCGAATAGCGCCTGCTGGTGCCGCCAAAGGATGGGGGATCGATCCTGTCGCAAAAGCCCCGGCCGGTTTCTGTCCCCGATGACCCGCGATCCAGGATCCGGGCAGCACGCCAGGACCACCTGGCCGGCCAGGATACTCGGCCGCATAGTGCGTTCGATGTCCAGAACCAGGAACCGGACGAATCCTTGCGCCGGAACGGTCCCGTCCATCCCTGCTCGACGCAGCCGAAAACCGCATCGACTTCAATGCCCTGCGCGGCGGTCTCCAAGGCTTCGCGCTTCATCGCAGCGCAGATGCGATGGTAGAGGAAGCCGAGGCCTTCCCTCCCGTCCTCGAAAGGCCGCAGGCGCGGAAGATCCCGGCCCGGATTTCCCCGGTTTCGGGCTTTTCTCTGAGAAACATCTTTGCACGATCAGGTTGTCGGTCCGAGGCGGCAAACACGCCCTTGGGGTCGTGCGGGAGTTTCATGGCATATCGCGCAGCCGTCCAGGTCGGGGTCCACAGCGTCACGACGATGGGCAGTTGCCGGTCCACGGCCGTCATGCCCGCGGTGCTGCCCTCGGCCAGTTGCAGGTCGAGGCGATATTGCTCGACGGCCTGCACTGTCTTGCGCATCCACCCCGCGCCGGGCTCGATGCCGATGATCTTTGCCCGGTTCGCGGGTGGTGTCGTTCTGCTCCTCGATCGGTCATCTCGACAGAGTTGGGAACGGCCAGACCCTGGCAAAGGCCATGCGAAGCGATCGAGAGCTTCGCGGGCTGGTTTCCCGATAGCCGGCTTGGCCCGTGCCTGACTAAGGATCAGGCCGACATAAGCAATGCCCAATCAGGGACGCGGTCGGCTCTACCGGATAGCCCTTGTTCCCAAGAACCTTCCCGGCCACCGTTGCAGTCGGCACCTCTCAGGCCATGGTGCCCGGCTCGAACCTTGTCCCGCGCTTGCGGCCAGGGTGCTCATCCGCACCGCCCAAGAGCTTTCACCAGTCGTTTCATGGCATCCCCCGATGGTCTGACCGGGCTTCGTCGCTTGTGACGGAACGCGGATCGCTGCCGGCCGCAAAGCTCATATTGACATACTGCAAATAATAGATATTCTGTCTATTAAAAATACAGAATGGTCGGCGTCAGTGGATTTCGTCGAGACGGTCGTGGACCGGATCGGCGAGATCATGCAGCCGATCCGCTCGGGTGCCATCAGCCGCGACCCTATGCGGGGCGATCTTTACGATCTGGTGGCGGCGGACGGGTCCAGCCGCCGGTCCGATGACCAGGTCACGCTGTTCAAGAACGGCGGCGGCGCGCATCTGGACCTGATGATCGCCAGCTATGTCGTCGAGGCAGTCGAGGCCCTCAAGTCCTTGAAGATAAATATCGCAGCCGGCATCTGCCGGATCGCAGAGCGGATGTCCGCCTTGGGCCGCCGGATCGTGTCCGGCGGCCCATAGGATCACGATGCAGAGCGCGTTCATGGCCCGCGGCCAAGGCAGCACGCCGCCGCGTTCGTTGTATGTCGACAGCTTGGGCCGTGCCCCTGGCGCCCGTTACGGAAAGCTGGCGACGGGGGCGCCGAGCAGCGCGCGGTCGACGGTGATGCCCAGGCCGGGGCCTGCCGGTGCGGCGCCCCGGCCGTTGCGGCTGCGGGGCTGATAGCCGGCGACATGCTCGTTCGTCCAGTCGTTGAAGAACGAGGTGTGCAGCAGATGTTCGGGGCTGGAGCTGGCCGCCACATGCGACACCGCCGCCGAGGTGACGTCGCCACCCCAGACATCCTCGATGGCGAAATGCATGCCCAGATCCTGCGCGGCATTGCGCAGGGCGACCGTCGGGGTGATGCCGCCCAGCCGGCCCAGCTTGATGTTCACCGCCGCCGCCGAGACCTCGTATTTCGCGCGATACAGATCGGCGTGGTTCAGGACGGTTTCGTCCATGATCATCGGCAGGCGGCCGGTGCGGCGCAGGAGGGCGCAATCGGCCAGTTCGCGGCAGGGCTGCTCGAAGAACATGCCGGTGTCGTCCAGCGCGCGCATCGCGACCTGCGCTTCCAGCAGCGTATAGCCGGCATTGGCATCGACGAAGAAGAATATCTCGGGGAAGGCCTCGGCGATGGCGCGGGCGCGCGCGGCATCCCTGGCCGGATCGTCGCCGATCTTGATCTGGTAGCGCAGGATGCCCTCGGCGCTGCGTTTCTGGACATAGGCGATGCTGTCTTCGACCGAGGACAGCGGCACCGCCTCGAAGATCGGCAGCTCGGTGCTGAGCACGCCGCCAATCAGCGCCGAGATCGGCAGGCCGACCGACTTGCCGAAGATGTCCCAGCAGGCCACATCGAAGGCGCTCTTGGCATTGGCCTGGCCCATCAGCACGCTCGACATCAGCCGCTGCAGATGGCTGGTCTGGCGCGGATCCTGGCCGATCAGCAAGGGCGCCAGCTCGCGTAGAGCGGCGCGGGTGCCGGCGGCAAAAACCGGCAGGTAGTTCCCCGACAGCGTCGCCGCCTCGCCCCAGCCTTCGATGCCGTCGTCGGTGACGACCCGCACCAGGTTCGAGGGCTGTTGCCTGGCCGAGCGGCCCTTGGACATCACATAGGTGCCATGGGCATAGGTCAGGTCGTATTCGTAAAGCTCGATGGCCGAGATCTTCATGGCGGTCCTCTTTCCTGCCGGGTGGCGCATCCGCCCAAGGCGGTGCGATCTGTTCATGGGGCAGGATTTCCATGGCGGCCGCGCTTGCCGCAAATCAGTTTTCCACTATACAAGGATCAGAAAATCTGAGTCTGGGGATCATGCCGGTTTCGCCGCCTTTCAGCAGGATGCCTTCCCTCAACGCCCTGCGCGCCTTCGAGGCGGCGGCGCGGCTTGGCAGTTTCCGGCAGGCGGCGGACGAGCTGATGGTGACGCCGGGGGCCGTCACCGCCCAGATCAAGGCGCTGGAGGCGGACTATGGCGCCACCCTGTTCGAGCGCCGGGCGCATGGCGTCCGGCTGACCCCGCTGGGGCAGCCCGTCGCGCCGGGTTTCATCGCGGCCTTCGATGCCCTTGGCCATGCGGTGCGCGAGCTTCGGCGCCATGCCGCGCCGCGCCGGGTCCATGTCGTCACCTCGCCGGCCCTGGCGCAGCTGTGGCTTGCACCGCGCCTGCCCTCCCTGCGCGCGGCGCTGGCACAGGTGGACATCTCGGTCACGGCGCTGGAGGATCCGCCGGATCTCAAGCGCACGCCCTTCGACCTGTGCCTGTTCTATGCCCGGCCTGGCCCGGACCGCATCAACCTGTGGGACGAGATGCTGTTGCCGGTCTGCACGCCCGCCCTGGCCGAAGGCCTTGCCGAGCCCGCCGATCTGGGCCGGGTGATCTGCATCTCGGACGTGGTCTGGCAGGACTGGCGGATCTGGGCCAAGGCGGTGATGCCGGACGGCGCGGTCGTTCCCACCGGCCCCGGCTTTTCGCTGTATGCGGTCGCCGTGCAGCAGGCGCTGGCGGGCGCCGGAGTCCTGATGGGCCGGCAATCCCTGGTGCAGGGGCATCTGGACAGCGGCACGCTTGTCGCCCCCTTCGGCCGGCCGGTTCCGTTGGGCCTGTCGGTGACGGCATGGATGCTGCCGGAAAGCCGCAACGACCGGGCGGTGATCGCGGTGGCCGACGCGTTGCGCGATGCCGCGGGTGGCGTGTCAGCTGGCCGTCCATGACCGCCGGCGTATCCCGGGCCCAGGTGTCGCCGACCGTGCAGCCTTAAGGACCGCGGTCCGGCGCAAGGAGGTTGAGGCCATGGATCCAGCCGACCCCCGAGATTTCCAACACCACGCGGCGGCGGGCCATCTTGGTCTCCCAGACCAGCCGCCCAGCATGGACGTTGCCGAGAATGTCCTGATGCCGGAAGCTCTGGCTCAGCGGCAACTCGCCCTTGGCGCAGGTGCCGGGTCGCAGAGGGCAGCGAACGAGCCCGGCCGGCAGGTGGTCGCCGACCTGTTCCCGCTGCATCTGCCGGAGGGGGTCGAAATCGTCCCCGGCGCCGAGATCGCCGAGGCGCGCTGGGTCGATCCGGCATGCGACGACATCCCCTCGCGCCGCTGACCGGAGAGGAGATCCTGCCGCGCTGGGTCTCGGGCGCCTTCGCCCGGCTGCAGGCCGGCTGGCCCAAGCTCATCGCCCGGCGGGAAGCAGCGGACCGACGATGTCCAGGATTGTCGCGATGGCCCCCTGCGCCGCTTGCGCCGTCCCCGGCATCTCGAATTCGGCAAGTTCGACCCCGGCGATGCGCTCCGGCGGGATGGCGGCAAGAAAGGCGCGCAGCCGGTCGGGGACAAGCCCGCCGGGAACGGAATAGGCGGCGGCCGCCAAGCGCGACATCCCTGGCCAGCTCAAGCCCCAAGCCAATCGGGCGTGGGAGAAACAATGGACATTACCGTCCTGATTCCCAGGCTCATCCTGCTCGCCGCAAGCGCAGTCCTGCCGGCGCCCGAGCCAGGTCGCAAGGCGATGCATCCGCGCCGAAGAACGGCCCGCTGGCTCTGCTGGCAGGCGACGAGCCCGCGGCCGAAACAGCCGGCGCGAATGTTGCCGATCGGGGGATGCCCGGCGCACAGGCCCGGCCCGAGGGCAAGGCGGCCGCAGCGGATCACGGCCGCCCCGCAATCGGAGCCGACGGCAAGGCGGCGGCGCTTGCGCGACTGGCCTGCCTGGGCTGGTTTGCTCTCAAACGGCCCGGCAATCAGGCAGCAAGCCCCTCGCCGCGCGGACCGGTTTTTCAACGCGGCCGCCCAGCCGCCCGGTCTTCCGCATCCAGCCTGGCTCTGGAACGGGGCTTTCCCTGGGCGGGCTTGATCCGACCGGATGGTCGCTGCCCGCACGCGCAAGAGGGCAAAGCGGGCGGGGGGCCGAAGGCCTCGACGATCAGACTCGCCGCAATGGAAGCGGACAGGAAATCGTCCGGCGATCCGCCTGGCCGGATCGGCACCGGGATCGGCGGGAAAGCGGCTGGCCCGAGCGGGGAAGCGTTCGAAATATCCCCCACCGGGCCGGGCGGCACGGGCGAGGGACGGCGCGGCCCGGTCTTCGCGACCGGACCGGCGCGCCAGGGGCGGGCAGCTATCCCAGCGCCCGCACCAGCCCCAGCGTGATCGCCGGGAACGCGACCAGCAACACGATGCGCAGCAGGTCCGAGATCAGGAACGGCATGACCCCCTTGAAGCTTTCCCACATCGGCACCTCCTTGGCCATCGCGTTGATGACAAAGACGTTCATCCCGACCGGAGGGGTGATCAGCCCCACCTCGACCACCACCACCGACAGGATGCCGAACCAGATCAGCGTGTCCTCGCGGCCCATGCCGAAGTCCAGCCCCGCGATGATCGGATAGAAGATCGGGATGGTCAGCAGCAGCATGGACATGGAATCCATCACGCAGCCCATCGCCAGATAGAGAAGCAGGATGGCGACCAGAACCATCATCGGCGACAGCCCCGCCTCGACGATCATCTGCGAGGCCAGCATGGGCGTCTGCGTGGCGGAAAGGAAGGCGTTGAACATCTCGGCCCCCAGCATGATCAGAAAGATCATGGCCGAGGTCCGGGCCGTGCCTTGCAGGCATTCGACCAGCCCCTTCAGCCGCAGCCCGCCATGCAGCACCGCCAGCACGAAGGCCCCGAAGGCGCCGACCGCCGCGGCCTCGGTGGGGGTGAACCAGCCGCGATACATGCCGACGATCACCAGCGCAAAGATCAGGATGATCGACCAGGTTTCCTTCAGCGAATCCAGCCGCTCGGACCAGCTGGCGCGGGGGCCGGCCGGGCCTGCCTCGGGGCGGCGGCGCACGAAGACGGCGATCGCCAGCATATAGCCGAGCGCGGCAATCACCCCCGGCACCATGGCGGCGACGAACATCTTGGCGATGCTTTGTTCGGTCATCAGCGCGTAAAGCACCAGGATCACCGAGGGCGGGATCAGGATGCCCATCGTGCCGCCGGCCGCCAGAGAGCCGGTGGCCAGCGCGCCCGAATAGTTGTAGCGCCGCATCTCGGGCAGCGCGACCTGGCCCATGGTCGCGGCGGTGGCCAGCGACGAGCCGCAGATCGCGCCGAAGGCCGCGCAGCCCCCGATCGAGGCCATGGCCAGCCCGCCGCGCAGATGCCCCATGAAGGCCGCGGCGGCACGGTAAAGCGCCCGGCTCATCCCGGCATGGGTGGCGAATTCGCCCATCAGCACGAAAAGCGGGATCACCGACAGCGAATAGGTGGAGAACTGGTAATAGGTGTTGGTCTTGAGGAAGGCGAGCAGCGGCATCCAGCCGCTGACCAGCCCGTATCCGACGATGCCGGTCGCCAGCATCGCCACGGCGATCGGAATACGGATGGCCATCAGCGCCAGAAGCACCGCGAAACCCGTCAGCCCGGCGGCGATCCCGGTCATGCGCGCGCCTTTCCGATATGGCCGATCAGGGTGAAGAAGGTGGTCACGATCAGCAGCGCCATCGCCGGCATGGCGATGATGAAGCTCCACCAGATCGGGATGCGCAGGATCATGGTCTGTTCCCCATAGCTGTAGAAATCGACCGCCCCGTGCCACAGCCGCCAGGTCAGCAGCACCCCGATCGCCAGATAGACCAGGTCGCCCAGAGCCTCGAGCGCGTGGTTCGTGCGCGGGCCGGCCTTCATGGTGAAGAAATCGACCAGCACGTTGCCGCCGATGACCTGGCACCAGGGCAGGAAGCAGAAGACGGTGATGGCCGAGAGAACCTCGACCAGCTCGAAATCGCCGGGGATCGGCCAGCCGAGGACGGATCGCAGCGTGACGCTGGCCACGGTCATCAGCATCATCGCCAGCAGCGCCGCGCCCCCGATGGCGGCAAACCAGCGGCAGAGGGCGACGAGCCAGCCGGGCACCGGCACCGGATGGGGCTGTTCGGTCAGGGGTTCGGCTTCGGTCATCTCGCCCTCGCCTCCCCTTACTCGGCGCCGGCCGCGGCCAGCATGGCGCGCGCATCGTCCAGCATCGCCTGCCCGTCCAGGCCACGGCTGTCCATGGCCTTGACCCAGCCGTCCACCACCGGCTGCACCGCGCTGCGCCATTCCTCCATCTGCTCGGCCGGGATCACGTTGATCTGCGCGCCCGCGTCCAGGGCTTTCTGCCTTTCCTCGGCCTCGACCCGGTCCAGGGCGGCGCCGGCCAGCACCGCCAGATTGGCGCCGGAATTGTCGTCGATCACCTTTTTCAGGTCGTCGGGCAGGCTGTCGTATTTGGCCCGGTTCATCACCAGCGCCATGACCGCGGTGGAAACGCCGCCGTTCTCGACCCCGATTTCGCTATGGGCATTGGTGATCTCGTCGACCCGCAGGGAACCCACGACCTCCCACGGGATCTGCGCGCCGTCGATCACGCCGGTGGTCAGGGCCTGCGCGACCTCGGGCACGGGCATGCCCACGGCAGTCGCGCCAAGCGCATTCAGCGCGTCGGTCATCGCGCGCGAGGGCGCGCGGATCTTCTTGCCCTTGAGATCGGCCAGCGCGGTGATCGGGCCGCTGCGCATGTGGAACTTGTAGCCCGCCGGCGCATGCAGCAAGAGCGGCTTCACCTGCGCCATCTCGTCGCCCAGGTATTTCGCCTGGAACTCTTGCAGCGCGGCGGTGGTCTGGACGGCGGTGCCGGAGACGAAGGGCAGTTCGAACACCTCGGCCACGGGGAAGCGGCCGGGCGTATAGCCCAGGAGCGTCCAGGAAATGTCCACGATGCCGTCGCGCGCCTGGTCGAAGAGTTGCGGCGGCTTGCCTCCCAATTGCATCGAGGGGAACAGTTGCACGTCGATGCGGCCGCCCGACTGTTCCTCGACGGCCTTTTCCCAGGGGATCAGGATCTCGGTTTGCATCGGCGCATCGGCCGACAGGAAGTGATGGACGCGCAGCGTCACATCGGCGGCGCATGCCGCGCCACCCAGCGAAAGCGAGGCGATGGCCGACAGGATCAGGGTTTTCATGGTTTCCTCCCGTTGCGTTGTTCAGATCGGTCGTGCGGCGCGCGCTTGCCGGGGCGCGGCGCCGGTCAGGTTCTCGGGCCTCAGGGCCTTGGCCCAGTCGCGGCCGGGGGCCAGTTGCGCCAGCGCATCGGCCAGCGTCGGCGCCTCGCCCCCGGCGACCTGCGCCAGCGCCTGCGCCACGATCCGCAGGGCCTCGGCGCGGGGCATGGCCTCAGCCAGCAGAAAGCCCGCGGCCTCGGCCGCCATCCGCCCACGGTCGGCGGCGAAGGTGGCCGCGATGCCGTCGGGGCGCGGGGCCAGCGTCTCGGCCAGCGCGCAGCCGATGCGCAGCGCCGCGGCCGCGCGTTCCAGCATTCCCGGTAGCAGGTTCCATTCCAGCCCCAGCGCGATGCCGTCGCGTTCCTGCGCATGGACCAGCGCCTGGTGCATCCCCGCCAGATCGCCGGCATTCAGCCGCGCCAGCGTCACCAGCGCCTCGGCCGCGACGGGGTTCTGCTTTTGCGGCATGGTGGACGAACCGCCCCCGAAGCCCGCCGCCAGTTCGGCGATCTCGCTTTGGCCAAGCTGCACCAGGTCGAGGCCCATCTTGCCAAGCCCGCCCGTGACCAGCGACAGCCAGCCCGCCAGTTCCGCGATGCCGTCGCGGGCCGCGTGCCAGGGCCCATCCGGCACCCCGAGCCCCAGCGCCGCCGCCATCGAGGCGCGCAGCGCCGGGCCGTGGCCGGCCAGCGCCGCCTCGGTCCCCGCCGCCCCGTGCAGCGAGACCAGCAGCAGCCGCGGCCGCAACTGATCCAGCCTTTGGCGGTTGCGCACCGCCATCCCGTGCCAGACCGCGATTTTGGCGCCCAGCGTGGTGGGCGCGGCGATCTGGTGGCGGGTGCGCGCCGGGATCGGCAGGTCGGCGTGATCCGCGGCCTTCTGCGCCAGCAGCGCCGCCAGACGGTCCAGGCGCGCGGCCAGCAGTTCCAGCGCCGCCTCCAGCTGCAGCGCCAGCGCCGTGTCCACGACGTCCTGCGAGGTGGCGCCGTAATGGGCGAATGCCCCGGCCTCGCCCGCCGCGGATTTCAGCGCCGCGACAACCGGCTGCGCAGCGATGCCGGCCAGGGCCACCGCCGCGGCCAGGTCCGCCGGGTCGGGGTCCAGAGCCTCTGCCGCCTTGGCGATCGCCTCGGCCGCCGCGGCCGGGATCGCCCCCAGATCGGCCTGGGCGCGGGCCAAAGCGACTTCGACCCGCAGCATGGCCCGGATGGCCGCGCGATCCGACAGGAGCGCCGCCATCTCGCCGTCGCCGTAAAGCTGTCCGAACAAGGTGCCCACCGTCATCAGACCATCCGCAGCCCAAGGATCTGTCGCGCCTGCCGCCATGTCGCGACGGGGCGGCCGTATTTCCCGCACAGCTCGACCGCACGGCGGACCAGCGCCGCGTTCGAGGGCGCCAGCCGGGTCCGATCCAGCCGCAGGTTGTCCTCGAGCCCCGTGCGCGCGTGGCCTCCCGAGGAAATCGCCCATTCGTTCAGCACGATCTGGCTTGCGCCGATCCCGGCCGCACACCAGGGCGCGTCCTCGCCGAACAGCCGCTTCACGGTGCGGATGTAATAGTCGAAGACATCGCGATCCGCGGGCATGGCGTTTTTCACCCCCATCACGAACTGCACATAGGGGGTGCCGGCCAGCCGCCCGTCCTCGGCCATCTTCTTGGCCTGGAAGATATGGGACAGGTCGAACGCCTCGATTTCCGGCTTGATGTCGTATTCCAGCATCTCGGCGGCCAGCCAGTCCACCAGGTCCGGCGGGTTTTCATAGACCCGCGTCGGGAAGTTGTTGGACCCGACCGAGAGCGAGGCCATGTCGGGGCGCAAGGGCAGCATGGCCCCCCGCGCCTGCCCCGCACCCGACCGCCCGCCGGTCGAAAGCTGGACGATCATGCCGGGGCAATGTTTCTCCAGCCCCTCCTTCAGCGCGGCGAAGCGGTCGGGGTCGCTGGTCGGCCGCCCCTCGTCGTCGCGGACATGGCAATGGGCGATCGAGGCGCCGGCCTCGAATGCCTCATGGGTCGATTCGATCTGCTCGGCCAGGGTGATCGGCACCGCCGGGTTGTTTTCCTTGGTCGGCAGGCTGCCGGTGATGGCGACGCAGATGATGCAGGGTCTTTCGGCCGGGTCAGACATCGAAGAACACCGTTTCATCCTCGCCCTGCAGGCGAATGTCGAAGCGATAGACCGGGCGGCCGTCGCGCAGGGTGCGCTTCGCGATCAGCGTGGCGCGGCGGCGTTCCCATTCGATCAGGTTCAGCACCGGATCGGTGGCGTTGGCCGGGCCCTCGTCGTCGAAATACATCCGGGTGTTCAAGCCGATGTTGATGCCGCGGGCAACGATCCACAGATTCAGGTGCGGCGCCATCGGGATGCTGTCTTCCTGCGCGCGACCCTGCCAGTCGGGATGGCTGTCGCGCACCCGCTGGCTGACGCCCGAGACCATGCGGGCCCGCGCCCTGACCGGGCCGGGCTTGACGGTGTCGAAACCCCATTCGCCGGTCTCGAAATCGGTGATGACCCGGCCCCAGCCGCGAAAGCCCTCCTCGACCGCGCCGCCCGCCTCGGGATGGGCATAGATGCCGGCGGCATTGGCCTGCCAGACCTCGATCAGCACGTCCTTGACCGGGCTGCCGGTGCCGTCGATCACCACGCCCTCGACCCGGATGCGTTCGCCCGCGGCGTTCGGCCCGGCGATGTCCCAGCCCAGTTCGCGGTCGAAGATCCGAAAGCCGGCAGCCCCCGGCGCCAGCCCGATATGGACATAGGGGCCGGCGGTCTGCGACGCGGTTTCCGGCAGGTAGTGCGGGCGGTTGGCCCGTGCATCGACGACCTTCATCAATTCCCCTCCAGCCGGTTTTCGAACATGGTCGAGCGGCGGCCGCGCAGCACGATGTCGAAACGATAGGCGATGCTGTCCAGCGGCACCGTGGCGTTCATGTCCAGTTTCGCGGTCAGCCGGTCGATGGCCTCCGGGTCGGGGACGGTCTGCACGATGGGGCAGATCGGGATCAGCGGATCGCCCTCGAAATAAAGCTGGGTGATCAGCCGCTGGCAAAAGGCGTGGCCGAAGACCGAGACGTGGATATGCGCCGGCCGCCAGTTGTTGACCCAGTTGCGCCAGGGATAGGCGCCGGGCTTGATGGTGCGAAAGAAATAATAGCCGTCCGCGTCGGTGATGGTGCGCCCGCAGCCGCCGAAATTCGGGTCGATGGGGGCCAGGTAGCTGTCCTTCTTGTGGCGATAGCGGCCGCCGGCATTGGCCTGCCACACCTCGACCAGCGTGTCGGGCACGGGCCGGGCGTTCTCGTCCAGCACGCGGCCGTGGACGATGATGCGTTCCCCGATCGGGTCGCCGTCCTTGGCGTAGTTCTTGATCAGGTCGTTGTCGATCGGGCTGATGTCGCCATGGCCGAAGGTCGGCCCGGTGATTTCCGACATCGAGCCTTGCAGGCTGATCAGGCTGAAGCGCGGGCTGCGCGCGACCGAGGTCTTGTAATCCGGCGTCAGCGCCGGCGGGTGGATGCGTCGGTCGCGCTGGTAATATTCTGCGGGGGTCATCGGCTCTCCTCCTCTTCCATCTCGGCGAAGGTCTGCTTGGCCAGTTTCAGCGCGTGGTTCGCCTTGGGCACGCCGCAATAGATGGCGACATGCTGGAACGCCTCGAGGACGTCGCGCTGGCTGGCTCCGGTGCGGGCGGTGGCGCGGATATGCATGGGGATCTCCTCCCAATTGCCGGTCGCCGCCAGCAGCGCCAGCGTCAGCATGGAACGCTCGCGCCGGCTGATGCCGTCCGAGGCCCAGACCGTGCCCCAGGCAGAGACGGTGATCAGATCCTGGAACGGCCGGTCCAGATCCGAGGTCTGCGCCTCGGCCCGGTCCACATGCATATCGCCCAGCACCTCGCGGCGGGTTCTCATGCCGGTCGCATGGCGGTCGGGGACGGGGCTGTCAGACATGGCCGATGTCCTTGAAAAAACGGTTGAGAATGGCCGCATGGGCGGCCGGCGCCTCCACGCAGGGAATATGCCCGGCATCCGCGATCAGGTCGAAGCGCGCGCCGCGGATCAGCGCGGCGGTGGCCCGCACCAGGTCCGGCGGGGTCGAGCCGTCGAGCCCCCCCGCGATCACCTGCACCGGCAGGTCCAGCGTGCGGGCCGCCTCGGCCAGATCGGCCCCGGCAATGGCCTGGCAGCAGGCGACATAGCCCCCCTGCGGCTGGCGGGCAAGCATCCGGCGCCAGGGCGCGTCGCGTCCCGCCGCCCGGAATGCGGGCGAGAACCAGCGCTCCATCGTCGGCGCCGCGATGCTAGCCAGCCCGTCGTCGCGGATCGCCTGGATCCGGGCGTTCCACATCGCCGCATCGCCGATCCGGGCGGCCGAGTTCGACACCACCAGCCCCGCCAGCAGGCCCGGATGGCGGGCGGCCAGCGACAGGCCGATCAGCCCGCCGATGGACAGCCCGACAAAGACCGCCCGCCCCAGGTCCAGCGCCGCAATCAGCGCCGCGGCATCGTCGGCCAGCGTCTCGATGTCGTAGGGGCCGGGCGTTTCCTGGGACAGCCCGTGGCCGCGCTTGTCATAGCGCACCAGCCGCAGCCCCGGCGCCAGATGCGGGATCAGCCCGTCCCAGACCCGCAGGTCGGTGCCCAGCGAGTTCGCAAAGACCACCGCCGGCCCGGTTTCCGGTCCCGACACCGCGACATGCAGATCCGCGCCATTTGCCATGATCGTCCGCATCAGTAAGGCAACCCCACGTAGTTTTCGGCGAATGCGCGCTGTTGCGATTCGTTGTCGCGCAGGAAGGCGATATCGGCCTTCTGCATCTTCAGGTCGAAGGGGCTCTGGTGGGGATAGCGGTGCAGCAGGCCGCTGAACCACCAGCTGAAGCGTTCCGCCTTCCAGACGCGCAGCAGCGCCTTTTCGGAATAGCGGTCGATGCCCTCGCTGTCCTTGTCCCGGTAATATTGCACCAGCCCGTTATACAGGTATTGCACGTCGCTAGCCGCCGTGTTCAGCCCCTTGGCCCCGGTCGGAGGCACGATATGGGCGGCGTCGCCGCACAGGAACAACCGGCCCCAGCGCATCGGCTCGGTCACGAAAGACCGCAGCGGCGCGATGGATTTCTCGATCGACGGACCCGCGACCAGCCGGTCGGCCACCTCTTCGGGCAGGCGGCGGCGCAGCTCGTCCCAGAAAGCCCCGTCGGTCCAGTCGCTGGTGTGGTCCGACAGCGCGCATTGGATGTAATAGCGCGACAGGTTGGCGTTGCGCATCGAACACAGCGCGAAGCCGCGGTCGGAATTGGCATAGATCAGCTCGTCGTGGACCGGGGGCGTTTCCGACAGGATGCCCAGCCAGCCGAAGGGATAGGTCTTTTCATATTCGCGCCGCAGGTCCAGCGGGATGGTCTGGCGGCTGATGCCGTGGAACCCGTCGCAGCCGGCGATGAAATCGCAGTCGATGCGGTGGCCTTGCCCGGCGCGGGCATAGGTCACATGCGGGCGGTCGCCGTCGGCATCGTGGATCACGACGTCCTCGACCTCTAAGACGGTCTGCGCGCCCGCGGCCTCGCGCGCGTCGTAAAGATCGCGCGTCACCTCGGTCTGGCCATAGACCACCACCGGGGTGCCGGTCAGCCTCTTGAAGTCGATGTGGAACATGCCGCCGTCCCAGGCGATCCGGGTGCCGTCATGGACGTAACCCTCGCGGTGCAGCCGCTCGGCCACGCCCGCTTCCTCCATCAGCCGGACGAGGCCGGTTTCCAGCACGCCGGCACGGATGCGGCCCAGCACATAGTCCCGCGTCTTGCGCTCCAGCACCACCGCCTCGATGCCCTGGCGGTGCAGAAGCTGGCCCAGAAGCAGCCCGGACGGCCCGCCGCCGATGATTACGACCTGAGTGCGCATGACAGTCCCCCTCTGCCGCCGAACTTGACCTGCCACGCATCGCAAGTAAAATGAGAAATAGGGTTTGATGATTATCAGAAACGGCAAGTGTTGGACCGCAGGATTCGGCTGAGACATGTGCAGGCCTTTGTCGAGATCGTCCGCCAGGGCAATCTCAAGCGCGCGGCCGAGGCGCTGTATCTGACCCAGCCGGCGATTTCGCGCACCATGGCCGAGCTCGAGGAAATCGTCGGCGCAAGGCTGATGACCCGCAGCCGCCGCGGCGTGGCGCTGACCGCGCAGGGCGAATTCTTCCACGGCTATGCGCTGAACGCGCTGTCGGCGCTGTCGCAGGGGCTGGCGGGCATTTCCGGCGAGGCGCAGGCGGCCGAGCTGTCCTTGCGGGTGGGGGCGCTGCCCTCGGTTTCGGCGCGGCTGATGCCCGAGGTGGTCGCCGAATTGCAGCAGGCCGCGCCGCATCTGCGGCTGTCCATCGCCGATGGCGGGCACGGGCATCTGATGGGGCTGCTGCGCTCGGACGATCTTGACGTGGTGATCGGGCGGCTGGGCGCGCCCGAAACCATGCAGGGGCTGAGCTTCACCCAGCTTTACCTGGAGGACGTGGCGGTGGTGGTCCGGCCGGGCCACCCGATCCTCACCGACCCCGACCTGCGCCGGATCGGCGATTTTCCGGTGATCTATCCGACCGAGACCGCCGCGATCCACCCGTTCGTGGAACGGTTGCTGATCGCGCATGGCGTCCTGCGCCCCGCCCGGCGGATCGAGACCGTCTCGGATGCCTTCGGCCGAGTCTTCACCCGGCAGGGCGATGCGGTATGGTTCATCTCGGCCGGAGTCGTGGCGCGCGAGATCGCCGAGGGCCGGCTGGTGCGGCTGCCGCTGGACACGACGCTGACGCAGGGTCCGGTCGGGCTGATGACCCGCGCCAGCCAGCCCGAAACCAATGCCCAGCTGCTGTTCCGGCAGGCGGTGATGCGGGTGATCGCCGAAGGCTTCGGGCCAGGACCGGGACCGGGGCCAGGGCCGGCAGATGCCGGCCCGGCCCGCGGCTAGGACGCAGGCCAGGCCCGCCGCCGCGGCCTAGCCCGCCGGCCGCAGCACGCCCGCGAAATATTCCCCCAGCGCCGCGTCGTCCTCCAGCGGCAGAACCTGGGCGACATATTGGTCGGGACGCACCACCACCATGCAGCCCCGCTCGCGGTCGATGCCGCGCCGGTCGAAGATGTCGTCCGCAGCCGGATCGGCGCAGAACGCCTTTTCATAGTCGCGCAGCCCGTGGCGACCCTTGCGCGGCCACAGCAGCCCCGGCAGGTCGTCCATCGACAGCGACTGGTGGGGCTGCTGCAATATCGCGCGGATGTCGAACACCGCATCGGGGTCCGCACCCGCGGCGGTGTGGCGGCGCAGGACCGAGCCGTCCCGGTCAAGCCGCCCGCAAAGCCGCGCCAGCCCCGAGCCGGGCGCCAGCCCCTGCGCATCGGCAAAGAGATAGATCCGCCAGCGCCCGTCCGCCTGGGCGATGTGGCCCAGATGCATGGGCCGTGCATCGGCCAGCCTTATCACCGGCGCCGAATGAAAGCGCATCCCGACCGGGAACCCGGCCGCCAGATGCTGATGCGTGTCCGGCCCGGTCAGCTCCGAGCGGCGATAGCGCGTCGCCGTCCCGGCGGTGAAGCGGCCATGCTGGATGAAATAGCGCTGGAACTCGGCCGGGTCGACGCCTTCGCCGTCGTCCTCGGCGGTCTTGGGACGGGCGCTGAACATCCGGGCAAACTCGCGGTCGAAGTCGATCAGCTCCTGCGCGACCCCCTGCCGCTCGGCCGAATAGCTGCGCAGCAGCCCGGCATCGGCCTGTCCGCGCAGCACCGCCGCCAGTTTCCAGCCCAGGTTGAAGCTGTCCTGCATCGAGACGTTCATGCCCTGCCCCGCCTTGGGGCTGTGGGTGTGGCAGGCATCGCCGGCGATGAACACCCGCGGCATGCGCGAGGCCGGGGCATCCGCGGGCAGGTCGTCGAAGCGGTCGGTCAGCCGCTGGCCGATTTCATAGACCGACCACCAGGCGACCTCCTTCACCTCCAGCACATAGGGGTGCAGGATCCGCTGCGCGGCGGCGATCAGGGTTTCCTGGGTGATGTTGCGCGACGCGACGCGCTCGTCCGCGGCCAGCTTGTCCAGCTCGATATAGAGCCGGACCAGATAGCCCCCTTCGCGCGGGATGATCAGGATATTGCCTTCCTGCGCGGAATGGATCGCGGATTTCAGCCGGATGTCGGGAAAATCGGTATAGGCCAGCACATCCATCACGCCCCAGGCCTGGTTCGCCGCCTCGCCGCGCAATTCCCGCCCGATCTGGCGGCGGACCTGGCTGCGCGCCCCGTCGCAGCCGACGACATAGCGGGCGCGGACGATCTGGTCGCGGGACGCGTCCTCGGCCCCGGCCGGGCGCAGCCGCGCCTCGACCGGCTGCGCAGGGTCGTCGGGGATGGTCAGGCCGGCCAGTTGCAGGCCGTAATCCGGTTGCAGCCGGGTCGGCGCATGACGCATCGCCTCGAGATAGAAGTCATGCACCCGCGCCTGGTTCAGGATGACATGGGGAAATTCCGAAAGCCCCTCTTCGGTGTCGCGGATGCGGCCGTGGCGCATGATCGGGCCATCGCCGTCCTGCGGCTTCCAGAAGGTGACTTCGTTCACCCAATAGGCTTCCTTCATCACCCGGTCGGCAAAGCCGAAGGCGTTGAACATCTCCATCGTGCGGCAGGCGATGCCATCGGCCTGGCCCATGTCCAGCGGCCCCGGCCTCCGTTCCACGATGCGGGTGCGGATCGAGGGAAAGACGGCCAGCTGCGCCGCCAGCGTCAGCCCGGCCGGGCCGCTGCCGACGATCAGCACATCGACGTCCCCGTCGTTCCCGGCCGCCCCGTCCTGCGCAGAGGCGGCCGGATGATGGGTCGGGTCGCCGGGCCGGAAGCCGTCAAGGTGAAACTGCATTCTGTCCTCCCTCAGGGTTCGCCCCGACCATGCCGCGGGGTCCGATAATCAAGACGTATACTAATCATCAGTATACTGGTCAATATGATTAGCACACTTGTCATCCTGCCCCGACTTGCCTAGCCTGCGGCGGTCCCAACCATGCCGGTGCCATGACGACGCTTTACGATCTGCCGGGCCATCTGATCCGGCGCCTGAACCAGATCTCGACCGCGATCTTCGCCGCCCGGATGGACGAGGCGGGGGTGGACCTGACGCCGGTGCAATTCGCGGCGCTGGCGGCCCTGGCGGAACATCCGGGGGTGGACCAGGCCACGCTTGCCGGGCTGATCGCGCATGACCGCGTCACCATGGGCGGGGTGGTGGACCGGCTGGAGGGCAAGGGGCTGTTGTCGCGCAGCGTCAGCGCGCAGGACCGCCGCGCAAGGGTGCTGGAACTGACCGCGGCGGGGCAGCGCATGCTGGAGCGGCTTGCCCCGGCCATCGCCGAGGTGCAGCAGCGCACGCTGGCCGGGCTGACCCCGGCCGAGGCCGAGGCATTCGTCGCGCTGCTGCGCAAGGCGACCGAGGCCGGCAACGAATACAGCCGCGCGCCCCTGCGGACGGGCGCGCGCGGAGAGGATTAGCCTGGGATCGGCGGGCGGCGGAACTCTGGCAGCCCGGCGGTTCGCGCGCTTGGAACCGTTCCTGCGAAAGGGCACCGGGCCGCCTTGGCGGCGCAGGCCGGCAAGCTCCGCGCCCGCCCATGGCCGACACGGCGCCCCGCCACCGGCTTCAGCGCCGCGGGATCACCGGATAGTCGGCATCGTTCAGCACCCAGCCCTCCTGCATCGAGAAATCCAGCCGCGGCGGGCAGAAGATGTCCACCAGCGCATTCTCGCCCGCGCCGCTGGCTTCGGTCGTGTGGACCACCGGCGGCGGGATCACCAGCGAAGAGGGCGAGCCGACGGCGATATGCCGGTCCTCGCGCCAGTCGCTGCGGTCCACCGTCCACGGCCAGCGCAGGTGATGGACGAAGCTGCCGGCAAGCGCCAGCGAGCATTGCTCGAAATCGTCGTGGTGATGGGGCGAGAGCTTCCTGGGGTCGCGCGGTCCCTGCTGCACGTCCAGGAAGTTCACCATGAAGGTGGTGCAACGGAAGATGCGGCCGAAGCGCCCCTCCTGCGGCTTCACGTCCAGGTCATAGGCGCGGATCCTGAAGCCCCCGGCAGGCTCGGGCCAGGGCCGGAAGGCCGGGATATGGCTGCGCCCTTCCGCATAGGCATCGGCATTGGGGCACAGCGCGACCAGGTCCGCCGCGGCGGCGGTGAACAGCCGGACCACCCTGCCCCCGTCGGGCAGCGTCACCCGGCTGTCGCCCGGCGGCACGAAGACGATGGAATGGCCGGCAACCTCGCGGCTGTCGCCATCGGCCTCGATCAGCGCCGGCCGGTCGGGCAGCAGCACGACATATTCGTCGGGCTGGCCGGTGCGGGCAAAGCTTGCGCCCGGCTGCGCCTCGGCATAGGCCAGCACGAAATTGCAGCCGCGCTGATACCAGACCTTGCGGCCTTGGGCGTCCTCCTGCGGCGGGGTCTTGTCGAACTCGGCCAGTTGTTCCTCGGCGATCAGGCCCGTGCGGGCCGGCGCCGAGGCCGCGGCGAACAGGGCCGCGCGGGGATCCTTGTCTTCATACATCCCGAAAATCCTTTCCTGTCAGCGCGGGCTCAGCAAGCGCGGCCCGCCTCGATGATCCGGCGCGCGCCCTTCATCAGCAGCCCCTGGTCCGAGCCGCAGACGAAGACGCTGACGCCCCGTTCGCGCCAGGGGGCGATCTGGCTTTCCTCGCCGACGAACAGGCCGGCGGCGACACCGGCGCGCCGGGCGGCCGCGATCACGCGGATGATCGCCGCGTCAAGCGCGGCCGAGGGGAAGCCGCAGCCCAGCGATTGCGACAGGTCGGCAGGACCGACGAACAGCACGTCGACATCCGGCACGCCGGCGATGTCGTCCAGCCGCTCCAGCGCCTCCCTGTCCTCGATCTGCAGCATCACCACGGTTTCGGCATCGCTTTTTGCGGTATAGGCGGGGGCGGCAAGGGTGCCGTAATTCCCCGCCCGCGGCGAAGGCGACAGGCCGCGCGAACCCCGGCCGAACTTGACCGCCGCCACGACCCCTTCCGCCGCGCCGCGATCCGCGACATGGGGCACCATCACCCCCGCGCAGCCCAGATCCAGCAGCGGCGAGATCCGCGCCGGCGACTGGCCCAGGCAGCGCGCGACCAGAGGCAGCCCCACCGCGCGCGAGGCCAGCGCCAGCTGGTCCATCGCGCCCAGGTCCAGCGGCGCATGTTCCTGGTCGGGCACAGCGAAATCCAGCCCGGCAAGGCCGAGGATCTCGACGACATGGGGCGCGGGCGTCTTGACGAAGGTGCCGATGACGGTCTCGCCCGCGTTGATCCGAGCCTTCAGCCCGCTCATGCTGCCAGCCCGACCAGTTCGGCCCCGACGGTCGAGGTCATCTTGCGGATGTCGTCGTCGTCATGGCCCAGCCCGATCAGCATGGCGATCATCTGGCGCATGCCCTCGACCGGATCCGGGTTGCCGGTCTGGCCGAGGTCGGTGCCGAAGAAGGTATTGTCGACGCCCGCCGCCTCGATCACCGCGCGCAGGTGATCCTCGTCGAACAGCTGGAAGGTCGAGGGGATGAACATGCAGACGGAATGCTCCATCTTGACCCCCATCCCGACCAGATGCGCGACGTCCTGAAGGCTGCAGTCGTTCACATAGGTCGGGTGGTTCAGGAACAGCCGCTTCACGCCCCGCGCCTTGGCCTCTTCGTAGAAGGGCAGCAGTTCGCGGGCGTGATGGTGGCCGCCCGACACGACCGCGTCGGCCTCGGCGATCAGGTCGAGGATATGCTTGACCTCGTCGCGCACCACGCCCTTCTCATCGGTCAGCGTCAGCGGGACGGGGGCGACGGTCTTCTTGCTGTTCTGCGGGAACTTGAAGCCGGGCTTCTGGGCTTCGTGCTCCATGTGGTTCTGGGCATGGGCCGTCGCCATCCAGACCACGCGGGCGCCCTGCTTGAGCGCGTAATCCACGGCCGAGGGGTTCAGCCCGCCCAGCGGATTGTTCAGCACGATCGAGCCGATGGCCCTGGTCCTGAAGCCCATGTTCTGGTTGATCAGCGTCGCCAGCGGCATGGTGGGATAGTAGTGGTCCTTCAGCAGCACGGCGGCCATGCCGGCCCGGTCGGCCTCGCGCAGGGCGGCGATATGGTCCAGCTTGCGCGGATGCAGCGAGGGGCCGGAATGGACATGCAGGTCGACCGCGCCCTTCATCAGATCGTCAATGCGGTTTTGTTCGGCAGTCATCGGTTTCTCCTGACTTCTTCGCCCGGCACCAGCGGCGCGGGAACATGGTTGCGCCAGACCTGATCGAGGACCGGCATTTCGGCAAAGCTGCGGCGCGCATCGGCCGCGCGCCCGACCAGGTCGCGGGCGCTTGCGCCCTTGCCGGCGCAATAGGCTTCAAGGTCGGCGACGGCATCGCGCAGGACGTCCCAGCCGCGCAGCATGACGGCCGAGGACAGCCCCACCGCCGAGGCGCCCGCCAGCATCATCCGCGCCACATCAGGGCCCGAACAGGCGCCGTTGATGCCGATCAGCGCCTGGTCCGGGCCCAGCCTTGCGCGGGTCGTCGCCAGCCAGTGACAGGTCAGCGGCAGGTTCCAGTAGCCGCCGATCCCGCAACTGGTGCCCAGCATCGGCTGCATGGTCTCGAGATCGGGAACCAGCCCCAGCGCCCGCCCGGCGATCACCGCGCTTTCCGCCCCGGCGCCGGTGGCGGCGGCGACCAGGTCGGGAACCCGCTCGCTCTGGCCCGAGAGCTTGACCCAGACCGGGATCGACACGGCCGATGTCACCTGCCCGACCAGTTCCGCCACGCGCGCGGGCGAAAGCTCGGTGCTGACCGCGCCCTTGGCGGCCTGGCTGGCATAGGGGGTGCCGATGTTGAACTCGAAGACGCGCAGGCCGGCGTCCTCGACGGCGCGGGCGCGGCGGACGGCGTCCTCGACTCCCGCCATGACGACCGAGGCGACCAGGACGCAATCCGCCTTGCGGGCCGCCGCATCCATCCGCCGCGCCTGGTCCAGCCATTCCTCGAAGCCAAGCGGCGTCAGCCCCGAGCGCGTCAGCACCGTCGTGTCGCGCGGCGCCCCGGACCCCCAGCCCACACGGTTCCAGTTCGCGTCCAGCGCGGCATATTCGGCCTGCAACAGCTGGCGCTGCGCGGCGGCCGAGTCGTTGCTGGACTTCATCACCACCGCCCCTGCCCCGGCCGCGATGGCCGACAGGATGCCGTCATCCTCGATCAGATGCTCGCCCGACGCGGCGATGACGGGGTTCTTCAGCCGGGTCCGGCCGACCTGGACGGAAAGATCCGTCATCCCGCCACCCCCAGCACCCGCGGCAGGAACAGCGAGATTTCGGGAAAGACGGTGATCAGCGCCAGCACGATCAGCGCGATCCCGATCATCGGCAGGGCCCTGTAGGCGATCCGCTCCATCGGCCGGCCGGTCACGCCGGCGATGACGAACAGGCACAGCCCGACCGGCGGGGTGACGAAGCCCACCAGCACGTTGAAGACCACCATGACCCCCAGATGCACCGGCTCCAGCCCCAGCATGTTGCCGATGGCCATCAGCGCGGGAACCGTCAGGATCAGCACCCCGATCGTGTCCAGGAACATGCCCAGGAACAGCAGGATCAGGTTCACCATCAGCAGGATCACGTATTTGTTGTCCGAGACCCCGGTCAGCAGGGCGACGGTCTTTTGCGGCAGCTGCTCGATGGCGAAGATGAAGCCGGCGACGTTGGCGACGGCGACCAGGAAATAGATCGCCGAGGTGATGATCGCCGTGGCGACGAAGGCTTCCTTGAGGAATTTCCAACTCATCGCGCGATAGACGACGGTGGCGATGACCAGCGCATAGATCGCGGCGACCGCCGCCGCCTCGGTCGCGGTGAAGATGCCGCCCCGGATGCCGACGACGATGATGACCGGCAGCAGCATCACCGGGGCAGACTGCCAGCAGCCCCGAAGGATCGAGGCCAGCGACTGCCTGGCCGCCTTGGGATAGCCGCGGCGATGGGCGACCCAGACCGCATAGGCCGACAGGAACACCGCCAGCATGAAGCCCGGCGCCAGCCCCGCGACCAGCAGCTGCGAGATCGAGGTGCCCGACAGCGCGCCATAGATGATCATCGCGATCGAGGGCGGCACCAGCGGCGCCATCAGCGACGAGACCGCGATCAGCGCCGCCGAATAATCCACGTCATAGCCCTGCCGCTTCATGTCCGGCACCATGACCGTTCCGATGGCCGCGGCATCCGCCGCCGCCGATCCGCTGACGCCGCCGAACAGGAAGCAGCCCCAGACCGCCGTCAGCGACAAGCCGCCCCGGAACCGGCCGACGACCGAGTTCGCAAAGCCGATCAGGCGACGGGTCAGCCCGCCCACGTCCATGATCGCGCCCGCCAGCACGAAAAGCGGGATCGCCAGCAGCACGAACATGTCCATCCCCGCCAGCATCCGCTGCGGCAAGACGATCAGGAACTGCGTCTGGCCGGTGAAATAAAAGTAACCCAGCGCGCTGATGCCCAGGACGAAGGCGATCGGCATGCCCAGGGCAAGCGTCAGAACGAAAATCGAGCCAAGCCAGATCACAGCGCTTCCTCCGCACCCATCGGGTGGTCTTCGGGCTTCTCTTCCCGCGCGATGCCGAAGAATTCGTTCAGCGCGACATGCGCCGCCAGAAGCGCGGCGCCGACGGTGATCGCGACATGGACCCAGAACATCGAAAAGCCGAGCGCGGTCGCGGTCTGCAACCGCGTCATCCAGGCGAATTTCGTGCCGAACCACAGAATCGCCGCCAGAAAGACCAGCATGATCGCGGCCGAGATCAGGTTGACGGCCCGGCGCGGGCCTTGGGGCAGGCGGTCCACCGCCAGCCGCATCCCCAGGAACTGGCCGCGGGAATAGCTGAGACCGGCACCGATCATCACGATCCAGATCATCAGATAGCGCATCGCCTCTTCCGACCAGAACAGCGAACTGTTGAAGACATAGCGCCAGATGACCTGCATGGTGCCGATCACAAGGATCGCAGCGATCCCGGCAAAGCAGAATGCTTCCACGGCCGCGACATAGGCGCGCCAGAGCTTGGACATGGGTTTCTCCGTTGAGAACGCAGGCGGAAGGCGCGGGACCGGCCCGCGCGCCTGGACGTTATTGGGCGGCCGGGGCCAGCTTTTTCGCCGCCGCCGCGAAATCGGCGATCAGCGGGTCGGCGGCCTCGTATTTCTCGACCACCGGGGCGAAGGTGGCCTGCAATTCGGCCCTGAACGCATCCGAGGGCGTCACGACGGGAATGTTCAGTTCGGCCAGATGGGCCTTGATCTGCTCGTCCAGCTCCTTGACCGCCATCACCTGCGGCTCGACGATCTCGTCGGCGGCCTGGCGCATGATCTCTTGCTGCTCGGGCGTCAGCGCGTTGAACTTCATCTGGTTGATCAGCAGGAAGCTGGGCCAGAAGTAATGGCCGGTCAGCGACACGCCCTTGGCGATCTCGTAATATTTCTCGCTCTCGATCGAGGTCAGGTTGATCTCGACCGCATCCAGCGTGCCGGTTTCCAGCGCCGAATAGACCTCGCCATAGGCCATCGGCGTCGGGTTCACGCCCACCGCCTGCCACGCGTCCAGAAACATCCGGTTGGGCGCGACGCGGGTCTTCTTGTGATGCATGTCGGCCAGGCTTTCGACCGGCGCGCCGACGGTCAGGAAATGGCGCTGCCCGCCGTCGTAGAGGCCCAGGGCGACCATCATGTGGTTTTCCAGCCTGTCCATGATCGCCCGCGCTTCCGGCGTCTTCGCCATGGTTGCGAAGCCTTGGTAATCGGGGATCAGGCCCGGCAGCTGGAAGGCGTCGATCGACGGCTCCAGGGTCGAATAGGCCGAGGTCGAGTTCACCGTCATGTCGACGGTGCCGAACTGCACGCCCTCCATCAATTCCTTCACGTCGCCAAGCTGGCGCGAGGGGAAGATGTCGATCTTGATGTCGCCATCCGACAGCCGCTCGACCGCTTCCTTGAAGCGGACGGCGGTGTCGTGGATCGGATGCTGCTCGAATACGGCATGGCCCAGGCGCAGCGTAACGGGATCGGCCCAGGCTGCGGTCGAAAGCAGGCTTCCCATCAGGGCGAGGACGGCGGTCTTTGTTTTCATGTTTCTCTCCTCCTATGTTCCCATACAGGGAACGCTGTTCTCATATTGACACGACAGGTCAAAGGCGTCAACACAGGGAAAGGGGAAGCAAAATCACGGGGAAAACACTTTGGAAAAGGCCGAGACCGTCCGGGCCGCCGACACCTGCCTGCGCATCCTCGAGCGTATCGCCTTTGCCGATTCGCCCATGGGCGTGACGCAGGTTTCCGCCGATGTCGGCATCGCCAAGGGGGCCGCCTTCAAGCATCTGCGCACCCTGATCGAACATGGGCTGATCGTCCAGGATCCGGTCACTTCGCATTATGCGCTGGGGCCGAAACTATGGCTGATGGCGCAACAGGCCCCCGCCGGCGCAAGCCTGGCCGAACTGGCCCTGCCCCTGATGCGCGCCACCCGCGACGAATTGGGTATGGCGGTGGTGCTCAGCATCCCCGCGCCGCGCTCGGCCTTCATCCTGGCCACGGTCAGCAGCAACCAGCCGATCGAGATCGGCGTCCGTCCCGGCAGCGAGCTGAGCCTGCATTCCTCGGCTCAGGGCAAGGTGTTCCTGGCCTTCGGTTCGCCCGAACTGCTGGGCACCCTGCCCGACGCGCTGCCGCAGATCACGCCGAAAAGCGTCACCTCCAAAGCGGTTCTGGCGGCGCAGCTCGACGCCATCCGCGCGGCGGGCTACGCGACCGCGCCCGAGGAATCGCTGCTGGGCATCAACGCCGTCGCCGCGCCGATCCTCGGCTCGCAGAACCAGCTTCTCGGCAGCATCGGCCTGATCGCGTCGATCCAGCACCTGGGGGCGGTCCCTACCCCGTCGCAACTCAAGGCATTGTTCGCTCTGACGCGAGAGATCGGGCTGCGCGTCAGCCAATAGCCGATCTTTCGCTGCCTCGGCGGCAAGGCACGGCCGCTCGCCGGAAGGCGATCTGCCGGATCGGCATCCCGGCTCTGCTGGTGAAGCCCTGCCATCCGGTTCCGGCAGGCCCTGCAGCACCGCCGCCAGACGTGCTGTCCGCCCCCGGCCTGGCGCGTTCGCGCCGATTGCTCGCGGTGATCGCCGGTCGGGTGGCGAATGACGGTATCGGTATCCACCGCGATCATGGTGCAGCGGGCCTCGGCCAGCCTGGCGGCCTCCCTGTCCTCAAGCGATTTCGGCCGGGCGGCGAAGGGCAGCATCCCCAAGACATGGTCCGACCGTGTCGGGGCGATGGCCAGGGCACGCTTCAGCAATACCCCCTGCGGGGGTTTCCTCGACGATCAGCCGCGTGCCGGCATCCCGGTCCCGGCGCTTACGGATCGCCGCGGGCAGCTGCCCCTTGGTCGAGACGGTCGCTATCCGGGGGATCGGTCCCTTGCCGCAAGAACCGATGGGACAAGCCGGGCGGCTCTGAGAATGGTCCTAAGCCCTGCCGATTGCGGCGGCGCGACCGGCTGTCCGCAGCCGGAGATGGCCGGCCCTTCCGGTCGCCCGGCTGCGCGCGCCGGTCGGGCCGCGCCG
>JAANMX010001113.1_pt1 | contig 32000 bp, 27 predicted proteins | sample 7279681 | NCBI WGS metagenome assembly JAANMX01 (sample SAMN14094542, study PRJNA606508) | bioreactor metagenome | isolation source: A lab-scale SPAN reactor treating ammonium-rich wastewater day 351 | place: Ireland: Galway | collected 2018-01-01 | reverse complement strand
ACGGTCTGCGAGGCCTGGATGGCTTCGAGCAGGCCGGGCACGCCGGGGCGGTTGAGCGACGGGTTGGCGGCGGTGCGCGCGCGCTCGTTCACGATGACATTGTGCATCAATACTTAGTTAAATTAGTAGTTACTCAAAGCTATAAATGAATTTAAGTATCATTAACATAATTTACAATACTGAAAAAATATAACTTTGTTTATTTTTAATTTTTTATTGACCTTAGCGTAACACACTCTTATAATTTTCTTGAACCACAAATGGCACACTTTTATAATCTAGGTTTATTATCGCTTACTGATAAATAACTTAAGCATACTCATTAAAGGTAGTTTATGGACAAAGACTTTAAACCAAAAGCCAGGTTTCACCATATGTATCGGAATATCATTGTAGCACTTATTGCATTATTGATTATAGCAGGTGGTATATATGGCGGCAGAGAATTAAGCTGGAAAGAGATTGCAGCTGACGAAGTGGCAGTAGTTGTAAATAATCTCACAGGGGGAATAAAGCTTATTAACAGGGCAGGAGCTGTTCTCTATTATCCTTTTATTCAAGATATATATGTACTGGATAAGCGTGAACAGGTCTTAAAGATGACATCCGCAGAAATAGATGAAAAACATCCTCAAGGTAACCCGTTAACTATTAAAACGATCGATGGTGGAGATGTCGTGTTAGATTTACAGATTCAATACATGTTGAAACCTGAATTTGCGATGTTTATTGTCCAAAATACCGGTGTTGGAGATGTATTTAAAAGAAAATGGCTTTACGATTATGCACGAACTGTATGTTATTATAATTTTGGCGAATTAACGCTAGGCGAATTCCCCATTGCTTCCAAGCGTGACGTAAAGGCACAAAAGGCACGTGAAGAGATGAATAAAATGCTTGATCCACACGGACTTTACGTTACTTCTATTAACCTTTCTGACTACCGTTACTATCGGGAATATGCTGAAAAAATACAGGAACGAAGACTGGCGGATAAAGAGGTTGAAGAACAAAAGACACGAGCCTCCGCCGCAATGGAAAACCAAAGAAGGGTTGTAGTTGAGGAAACAAAAAAGCTTGAGGTAGAAGTAGCGCGGTTTCGGGGAGAATGTGACAAGCGCATCATGGATGCAAGAGGTAGCTCTGAAGCGAAAAAACAGGATGCCGATGCTTACATAATCCAGAAAAGATATGAAGCTGACGCAGAATTTGAAAGACTAGCAAAGCAGGCAGATGCTGTTCTCGCCACGGTAAAAGCCGAAGCGGAAGGTATTAAGGCATTACGTATAGCACTAGAGGGAGATGGAGGACGCAATCTGGTTAGGCTTGAATATGCGAAACGTTTAAAACAAGCAATTGTAAGAAGCACACCTATTATCAGACAAGGTATTGAAACTCCCCAAAGCATACAAAGGTTTAAATATATTGAGGATGCGCCAAAGATTGATTACATGTTCCCGGAACCACCTGATGCTGCTTTAGTAAGTCCTTTAAAGCCCGGGCCTGATAAATCTCCGTAAGAAAATTAACGGTATGTTTTGTAATAAAGATTTCTTCACTAAGGAAAAATTTTTAACAACATTTGCTTTCGTGAAATCGTACATCATAAATTAATATATTTGTAAAGAGGTGAAAATGCACATAGGAAAATTTACCGCGAAATATATAATTCCTATAGGTATTCTTGTATTTATCGCTATTTTTGTTATTGGTGTAAAATTTTTCGTCATTAAGGTTGGTGTTGACCAGGTAGGGGTAAGGACAATTATCTGGGGTGTGAAAAGAGGTATTGTCCAAAGGGACTATGGGCCGGGATGGCACAGGGCAATTACTGCTATTGACCAGTGGGATCTTTACGACGGTACCGTCCAAACACTAGAACTTGCGAAGGAACCTTCCCGTATAGGACATGATGAAAGAAGAGAGGCTGCAATACGAACTGCAGATGACTATGATGTATCGGTAGATATGATTGTTAAGTATCAAATAAAAGAAGGTGAGGCGTGGAAATTAAGACAGGATTTAGGTACTGGTGAACGCTACAAAGTTATCGTTGAGAATGAAACGCGTGACGTTGCGAGAAGCATATTCGGTAGAATGGTGGAGCGTGATTTATATAACCCTGACGAAAAAAGAAAAAGGGCGGAAGAATGCAAAATACAACTCATGGAAAGGCTTTCGCCGCGCCACGTAAATATTATTGATGTGCTTATCCTGGAAATGAGATTCGATCCGCAGCTTGAGAGGAAGATCAAAAATATTAAATTAGCTGAACTTGACAATGTATTAAATAAATCAAAAGCCCTTGCCGCTGAACAGCGCGGTATTACCCAAACTATAGAAGCAGATACAGAAGCCCTTGCGCAGAAAATCGTAGGTGATAAGGAAAGAGCAATTACCGTACTTGATGCTGAAACAACGAAAACAACGATAGAACTCCTTGCTGAAGCTGATAAATACCTGGTACAAAAGAAAGCAGAAGCCGACCTTTATAAGCAGCAGCGCATAGCAGATGGAACATTGTTAATTAAAAAGTCACAGGCAGAAGGAGAAGGATTAAGAAGGGAAGCCCTTTCTGGTTTAGGCGGTGATATTATTATTGCTATGGAAGCAGCAAGAAACATGAATTTAGCAGATGTTAATATCTCAAGCCTTGATTTGAATCTCCTTGATGTTGACGATATGGCAACCCGGCTTGGCGTAACAGATACAAGAGGAATACTTCGTGTAGATCCAAAAACATTTAAACAAATCCAGGAGATGTTAAATCAACCAAAAACTCCTGATACTGCAAAACCAAAATAACACTCGCCCGTCCGCTTTTTCGGAGCATATAAATGGTTGAATTAAGCCGTTTATATGCTCTCCTGCATACATTAAAAATCATTTCTTTTTTTCTATCGTATTATCAATCATGTAGTTACCATATTTTCATTATATGGAATAAAACTTGCTAATATGCTTAAACGTGATTAAATTTATTAGCTTTACTTATATTTTCATATTATTTTGACTAAATTTTAGAAGATAATAATTATGCATTACATAAAAAAGATACTAAAGAAATCTAAAGCTGTCCATATCATAGTGCTGTTCATTACGATAATGAATATCGCCAAAACAAACAATGTATTTGCAGATACAGAATCTAAAGATGTCGGGAAAATAAAAAAATCGACCAAATACTTAAAATTTTTTGATGAGAAAACGCATTGGTGTGACGCCCTGGTAATTACGTGCAGCGATTTCCGGTTTACTACCGCTACGCAGGAATTTATTAATGACAGGCTTGGATTAAAAGGTAACTATGATTATATCTCCATCCCTGGCTCTATTCATAACCTCTTGAATTCAAAAACAAGAAGCATAGTCTTAAATACATTTGGCGTTTCTGTCCGATTACATCATGTGAAACGTATCATTATTCTCGGACACCAGGACTGTAACGCAGGCTACGGAGGTTCTAAAAGTTTTTCTGAACCTGCGGCAGAATATAAGGCAATTTGTAAGGATTTAAAAAAAGCACGAAGGCTCATGCGTATAAGATATCCTCATTTAAAAGTATATCTATACTACGGTACTGTTTTATTTAAAGATCATCAACGCATATATAATTTTAAACAAATTTTATAATTATTAATTATTTTAATATTCATCTTATGGTAGCTTTCATTCATTGTGTATTACAATACCGATCTTTTTGTATTTTATTTTCTAACCTTACTCTTTGAAATATTTCAAATGAATAAAAATTGGAAATTCGTATGTCTGGGCATTATCTTGTCTTTTATCATTTCTCCAGGCTGTGCCTATAATAAATCATCTTTACCCGATTTACTTGTGGACAACCAGCAAATAGCCATCACTGCAAACCCCGATGCGGCAAGAAATGATTGCGATACCTTGGTAATCACCTGCATTGATTATCGGTTTGCGATAGCAAACCAGGAGTTTATAAACAACACCTTGGGATTAAAAGATAATTATGATCACATTTCTATACCAGGCAGTATCTACAATCTGGTAAATCCGGAAACACGGGACCTGCTCTTTAGTAAGTTCTCTCTCTCGGTAAGTCTCCATCTTATAAAACGAATTGTTATTATTAGCCATAAAGATTGTGGAGGATATGGAGGGTCCGTATCGTTCGGTTCTGAAATAGCCGAATATGAAACTCTTTGTACAGATTTAAGAAATGCCAGAGAATTATTAATAGAAAGATATCCCACGCTTGAAGTGGATTTATTTATAGAGTCTTTAACAACGGAAGAAAAACCAAAGGTCCGGTTTGAGAAAATACCCTGATTAACGTTTCAGAGCGAAAGAACGTATGGGGGAAATGCTTAGAGGATTAGCGTTTGAATAAGTATTACAAGGCGAGGTTGTCTCGCTTGACTGAAATTATCTGCGATAAGCTTTGAAATATTATAAATCATTCTGTATGTATACAGGAATTCCAACGTATTATTTTTCCGCTGATTTTACACAACGAAATCCAATTTGCGGACTCTCGGCATACCAAGGTACCCGATAGCGCGCCGCGCACCGTGCATAATGTCCAAAATACAGGAAGCTACCACCACGGACAACCCTTTGCAGACCGGAATCAGGACCTGCAGGATTTTTTTGTAAAGATACGTAATAATAGTTTTGATCATAATAATCAGCACACCATTCCCAGGCATTCCCTGCCATATCATAACATCCGTAAGGGCTTTTACCATTCTCATATTTTCCAACCGGTGTTGTTGCTTTGATCACAGATTCCCACACATTACATTTCTCTTTGTCAAATTTGTTCCCCCATGGCCATACACGCTTATCCGTACCACGTGCAGCTTTTTCCCATTCTGCCTCCGTGGGTAATCGTTTTCCAGCCCAGGTTGCATATGCAACAGCATCTTCCCAGGTAATACCGACAATCGGCTGCTTGGGCTGATTGAATCTGACATCATTCCAGCAACGTGGCATGCGATGCCCCGTTTCTTCTACAAATTTCTTATATTGTTCATTGGTTACTTCATATTTATCTATATAAAAAGCATCCAGATAAACACGATGCTCAGGCCCGTCGTAAATATTATAAGCCAGGAGAAAAGTCCAATCATAGTAGGTACTATCACCCATGATAAATTCACCGGCAGGCACCAAAACCATATCAGGATATTTCTCTTCAGCAGCCAATGATTCTTTTAAAGTATGAATAGAAAGACAACAGAACAAAATCCATACTATGAGATATGTATGCTTAACCAATTTTTAATATCTCCCTTTTGGAACGATTTCATATTTTGCAATATCCACCGGTGCATATCCACTGATAATTTCATTAAAGGTTCGAATTTCACCCTTCTTAAAAGTCTTGATTGCAAAATCCTGTGTAAAGAGAAGTATGTCTGAGGCGTTGTAAATCTTAATTGCGAATCTTACAATGCTCTGGTCTCTATCTGATACATTCTTAATCTCGCCTCTAATCTGAGAGGAAGACCCGAAAGGAAGAAGTTTTACATTTCTCAGGTAAAAATCATCCCCAAGTTCTTCGAAACCCTCTTCTTCAGGGGTTGGCGCACGCTCTTCCTCAACCACCTTGGCAGTTTCTGTGCCTTCAACGATTTTTACCGTTTCTGTGCCTACGGGCGGCTGCGCTTGCACTGCCCCGGCTGTTACTGTTCCGGTTGGGGGCGGAACTCCTTTTTCCAGCTTTTTTACCTGTTTTTGTAAATCACCAAGGGTCTTCATTTGGTCTTCGAAAGATTGCACACGTGTTTTCATACCCTCTTCAACAGCGGCCATCTTTTTTTCCTGTTCACCTAGTTTTTCTGTCACTAATCTGCTGAGGTCATCGATAGCTTTTTTGATTGGTTCTAACGGTCTTTGCGCCTCTTGATATCTCTTTTCAAGCACAGCGGTTTTTACCTCCTGATCCTCAACGCGTTTCGTCAAATCAGATAGTAATTTCTTTAAGACAGCAAGGGTTTCATTAAAAGAAGTAAGCGTAGCGCCGATCTCTGCTACAGAAGCGCTTCTCTCAATGGCCATTACTCTTGGAAGAACCGAATCCAGCCTCTCTTGCATCCCCTTAATCTCTTTCGAAATTCCACTAAGAGGAGCCAAACTCTCGTTTACATTCTTCTGAAGCGTATCAAATTGACTGCTCAAGGTATCAAAATTCTTCATCCAGCCAGAGAGAGATTTTTGGAAATTCTCCAAGTTATTTAAGACTTCTTGCGATCCATCCTTAGCATAAGTACTCTTTGTAACAGGGATAGTAAACAGGAGAAACATACTTAATACTATGGCAATTATACCTTTCATTGAATGGAGCTCCATTTGATAGCTATATAATTCATAAAAATAAACAGTAGTAGTTTAACAAATATTCTTATACATCGCAAATATTTATCAGCGCAAAAAAAGCAGAAAAAACCTGAGTAGTTTCAAATTGATTTTACCTAATAAAATTGTTATTATTAATAAGATTAATTCTATACGCCTGAGAAAATACGGTCTGATTGAAAATAATTATATTTATGGTTTGTTATTTTGAAAGAGGTCGAAATGCTGGTTCTGATTGCAGATGAACTTCCCGATATATGTATTGAAATACTTGAAAAAGCTGGCCTTGAGGTTTTAAAAAAACCCGGCATAAAAGCAGATGAATTAAAAACAATCATCCACTCCTGTGATGGAATTATCTTACGCAGTGGCACAAAGATTACAGCGGCCTTACTTGAAAATGCTCAAAAATTAAAGGCGGTTTGCCGTGCTGGAGTCGGAGTTGATAACGTAGATGTTTCCGCTGCTACCAAAAAAGGTATCGTAGTCATGAATACACCGGAAGGGAATATTACTTCAACCGCCGAACATACGGTGGCCTTACTATTTTCTCTTTCACGTTTTATACCACAGGCATGCTCGTCGGTAAAAGCGGGAAAGTGGGAAAGAAAACAGTATACCGGTTTTCAAATTGCCGGAAAGACTATCGGTATCATTGGACTTGGCAGGGTGGGAAGGCAGGTTGCAAAACGTGCCAAGGCCTTAGAAATGAAGGTAATCGGGTATGATCCATTTATTTCCCAGGAAATTACATCTCAATATAGCATCAATATTACCAGGAATCTTAAAGAATTGCTTTCTCAGGCTGATTATATAACAATCCATGTGCCTTTCAATAGTGAGACTAAAAATCTTATAAGGCAACCCGAATTTTCTTGCATGAAAAAGGGCGTTCGAATTATCAACTGCGCACGGGGAGGGATTATTTCTGAAGAAGACCTTTACAATGCCATAAAAAATGGTCAGGTAGCGGGAGCTGCTATAGATGTATTCGATGTAGAACCGCCGGTAGGCAACAAATTACTCGAATTAGACCAGGTAATTGCAACCCCTCATTTAGGGGCATCAACAGAAGAGGCTCAATTTGCTGTAGCCGTTGAAGCTGCCGAACAAATGGCTGATGCGCTTACGGGAAGGGGATTTAGAAACGCGGTAAATCTTCCGCCTTACAATCCCGAAGAATATATCAACCTGAAACCCTATATCATTCTTGCAGAGAAAATGGGGTCGCTCCTTATCCAAATAGCGAAAGAAAATATACGGGCGATACATATTACTTATACAGGAGAAATCTGCAAGAAGAATGTTCGGCTCGTTACCGATAGTCTGCTTGTAGGATTGCTCAAACCTTCTCTTGAAGATGGCGTCAATCTTGTTAGTGCGCCCATTCTTTTAGCGGAGCGTGGTATTAAGGTTGATGTAACCACGAGTAACATTATCAGCGATTTTACTAGTTTGGTAACTGCAAAAATAACTACAGCAAAAGATGAACTGGTAATCTCAGGAGCAGTATTTGGCAAGAATGAGCCAAGAATTGTTGATATCAATGGCTACGGTGTAGAAGCTTCGCTGAACGAACACATGCTTGTTCTTTTTGGAAAAGATAAACCAGGCTTGATTGGTGATATTGGATCTCTTCTCGGCCGTAAAAAAATAAATATAGCCCAGATGGCGTTTGGAAGGAAAGAGATTGGCGGCAACGCTATTACGATTTTAAATGTAGATGCACTATTGCCCGTAGAATGCCTCCGGGAGATTGAAAAGTTGGGTCATATAGAATCGGCCCACCTGATCCATCTGTAAATTTGGCCATATTTACTCTATATCAATAGTATTAAATAATATGTTCTCTTAACCGCAAGGCGTTTATCCCTGGTAAATGCGCTGAGTATATCTTCTCTACGGCTTCGTTAATGTTATATTTTACGCGCTTAATCTTTACCATCTTCTCTTCTACGTAGTAAATAGCACAAGAAGCCCTGAGATCCCAATCCCGTGGCTGTCCTACGCTTCCTACGTTTATCAGCGCCTTTTCTGCGCCATTTAAGTCAAAAACATTCCCTCTATCAATATGCATATTCCCTCCTTTGTCTAAAAAAATTCCTAACGGCACATGAGTATGGCCATAGAAACAAACCGGTGTTTTTAAAATATCGAGATTTAATTGTGCATCAGGACCTGTTATTATATAATCAAAAAATTCCGGGTGGTTTAATGCTCCGTGGACAAGAGTAATACCCTCTAATTCTTCAATTAAGGGTAAATTTTCCAAAAAGCTTATATGCTCATCGGAAAGTTGTTTTGCTGTCCATAAAACGGCAGCTCTTGCATCAGCGTGGAAATAACCTAGAGGAAATTTCCCCACCACGGCATAATCGTGGTTCCCGGCTACGCTTATACAATTTAGCTCACGGAGCAAATCTATGCACTTTACTGGTTCAGCGGCATAGCCAATAATATCTCCGACACATAATATCTTATCGACTTGTTCTAGCTGAAGCTCATTAATAACCGCCGTTAAGGCATCATAATTACTATGAATATCGCCTATTATACCGTAGATCAATCACACATCCTTCCCTATAGACATCCTGCCTTTCATTTATTTACATTCTCTTTTATTAAAAAACTCACATGTCAACATTATAACAAGCATTATATACAGAATGGCGTATAGTAGTAATAATGCTACATAAGCGAGATTAAATTTCTGGAATCCGATTCTGGCGCCAATAGTGTTTAAACCACTAAGGTTCGGGAAAAATATAAAGAAAATTGATGCATACCAGGGGAAACCTTCTTCATTGCCCTGAAACAGCTTCTGGAAAAAATACGTTGAATTCCCCATGGCATAGATAAACAGACACAAGCTTAAATTTGATACCATAGGGATATAGAGAGCTCCTGCAATTGCAATTGAACAAATTATGGCTGCTTGAAAAAAAGAGCATACTAACTCAAAAAATACAGAATAACCAATATCAGCAAAGGAGCTTAACAATCCTTTGTGATATTCCAAAGAATCTTTGATACTCAACGAAACAGTCAAAAAAAGTCCCATCATTCCGCAGGACAGGAAAACAATAGCTAGTATGCCAAAAAACTTACCGAAAAGGATGGATTTTTTATTTACCGGTTTGCACAACAAGGTCATCATTGTCCCTTTTTCCAACTCACTGGATATGGTAATTGTTGCACTTAACGAGGCAAGACACAGGCAGCAGATCATAATTGTCGATATTCCCATTTCTTGTATCATCCTTGTTTCTTCCCCAAAGGCAAACAAGGTAAAGAAGAAAGATAGAAATATCAGCAAAATTCCACCGCATATAATAAAGTAAAACATCGATTGCCGTGTAACTTCTCGTATCGTGTTAACAGCAATAGAAAAAATGCATCCGTTCATAAAAAAATCTTGCAAATATAAAAAAATTTCATACACTAGCTAAAACTTAGTATGTTTCACGTGAAACATCCCTTACTGCATTAGAACATAAGTTATGCAACATCATATTCCAACGTATCTCCTACTTTGAGTTAGGATTAAATACTAGCATCCATAACCTCAGAATGCAATTGAAAATCATCAAGAAAAGGAGTGTTTGATTATGTCAAAAAAGGAAAAACTTAGCCGCAGCCTCCAGTCTCTCCTCGGAGGTGTTATTGGAATAGAAGGAGAGATAGAGCAGGCCTCCGTTGTAAAACTGAACCCTGAAGACATCCAGCCAAACAATCTTCAGCCCAGAGACATCTTTCGTGAAGATGAGATGCAAGGGCTCATTGAATCCATAAAAAAATATGGCATTTTGCAGCCTATCATTGTAAGACCGATACCACACGGATACATGCTCATTGCTGGTGAACGCCGATGGCGGGCAGCAAAACAGGTCGGACTAAAAGAAATTCCTGCAATAATTCGGTATACAGACGAATTAAGTAATCTTGAAATTGCCTTGATAGAAAATATTCAAAGGGAAGACCTCAATCCAATCGAAAAAGCCCGAGCATTCCGAGAATTAACGAATAAATTTGGACTTACCCAGGAACAGGTTGCAAAGGCTATGGGAAAAGATCGTAGCTCTATAACAAACTATATCAGACTATTAGATTTGCCTGAGGAAATTCAAGAGAATGTTTCACGTGGAACAGTATCTATGGGGCACGCAAGGGCGCTAGTATCTATTCAAGAAAAAGAAATGCAGTTAGATCTCCTTGAACGCATTCTAAAAGAGGGACTCTCTGTAAGAACGGTAGAAGAGATTGTCTCTATGGGAAAAGTACCCAGGACTGGCAAATCAACTTCCCCAAAAGAAAAATCTCCTCCACATATAGAAGACCTGGAAGACCGATTCAGGAGATTTTTCGGAACAAAGGTCACTATTAAGGAAAGGAACGGCAAGGGGAAAATTATGATTGTATTTCACACGAATGATGAATTTATCCGGATTACCAATGCCTTAGGAATTCATCCTTAATTGTTTTCTTTGTAAAAGCCGATAGCAGCCCGTATAAATTCTTTGAATAGCGGATGGGGATTTATAGGCTTTGACTTAAATTCAGGATGAAACTGTACACATACAAACCATGGATGATCCTTAAGTTCAATAATCTCTACCAATTGTTCATTCGGTGAATGGCCGCTGAAGATCATGCCCTTAGATAAAAATATCTCTTTATAGGTATTATTAAATTCGTATCTATGCCGATGGCGTTCCGATATATCCCGTCTTCCATACGCCTGAAACGCCTTTGTATTCACCTGCAGAACACAAGGCTGGGCGCCTAACCTCATAGTCCCTCCCTTGGAAGATACCTTGCGCTGCTCTTCTAATAAACTAATTACCGGATGGACTGTATTTATATCAAACTCTGTGCTATTTGCTCCCTTCAAATTACATACATTTCTTGCAAACTCAATGGTTGCACATTGCATCCCGAGACAAATTCCAAAAAAGGGAATCTTGTTTTCCCTCGCATATCGTATCGCCTCAATCTTTCCTTCAACGCCACGCTCACCAAATCCACCCGGCACAAGGATACCTGCGACCCCTTCAAGATACGACTTAACTCCGTTTTTTTCTATATCCATGGATTCTACCCTGCGTACCTTTACACGTGCACTATTGCCTACCCCCCCATGTATCAGAGATTCATAAATAGACTCGTACGCCGATTGATGACCTATATATTTCCCTACAATAGCAATTTCTGTGGCTTGGCTTGGATTTTTTAGTGTCTCTAGTATCGATAACCACTTATCAATATTATCGCCATTTGTCTTTAAACTTAATTTCTGGATAATAAGCTTATCTAAGCCCTGCTCAACAAGAATGAGCGGTATTTCATAGAGATAGGGTTTTACATCTTTCTCCTCAATAATTGCATTCTTATCCACATTGCAGAAAAGAGATAACTTCTCTTTTACCTCTGCACTCAAGTGCTTTTCAGTCCTGCAAATAATTATATCAGGCTGAATACCCGCCTGTCGCAACATCCCCACGCTATGCTGTGTTGGTTTTGTTTTTATCTCCTCGGCAGCACTGAGATAAGGGATAAGCGTCAGGTGAATATACAGCACATTTTCTCTGCCGACCTTTTGACCAAATTGCCTTATAGCTTCAAGAAATGGTTGATTTTCTATATCTCCCACGATACCGCCAATTTCAGATATAACGACATCCGTATCGGGCCCGTCCAGCTTTTGTATACACTCCATAATCTCATTGGTAATATGGGGAATCACCTGCACTGTCTTCCCTAAATATTCCCCTTTACGTTCTTTCATAATAACGGAGTAGTAAATTGAACCGGTCGTAAAATTGCAATACCTGTTCGTCTCGGTGTTTGTAAACCGCTCATAATGCCCCAAATCAAGGTCTGTCTCGGCGCCGTCCTCAGTTACATATACTTCCCCATGCTCATAAGGGCTCATAGTTCCCGGATCTATATTCACATAGGGATCAAATTTCTGAAGTCTTACCTTCAATCCCCTGCTTTCTAATAACATCCCCATAGAGGCAGAATTGAGGCCCTTACCAAGCGAAGAGACCACACCGCCAGTAACAAATATGTGTTTAGTCATGTTTATATTTTCCCATAAACGCTGTCAAATCATCCCTCGTGTCAATACCATGGGATGTATAGTTCGTAATTGCTACCTTTATCTTATAGCCGTTAAAGAGCGCCCTGAGCTGCTCTAGCTTCTCAAGATCTTCCAAAGGCGAAGCCGGCAGTTTCGTGTATTCTAATAAAAAATTTCTCTGATACGCATAAATACCAAGATGCCTCAGAAATAGGGCTCCCCGCTCATTCATCGGATCTTTACTATCTCGCACATACGGGATCTGTGAACGAGAAAAATAAAGCGCATATCCATAACGATCAAGCACAACCTTTACCACATTTGGATTCGATAATTCTGAGGCATTTGTTATGGTATTTGCAAGGGTAGCCATAGCAGCTTTATCGTCCTTTATCAAAGTATCAAAGACCTGATCTACCATTGCCGCATCTACCTCCGGTTCGTCTCCCTGTACATTTACGATAACGTTTGCATCCAACCGACTTGCTACCTCTGCAATTCTATCTGTTCCCGAGATATGCGATAAAGAGGTCATCTCTGCATCTCCGCCAAATCCTTTAACAATGTCGTATATCAATTGACTATCTGTAGCAACAATTACCCTGCTAATTCGTTGTGACTGTTTTACATTCTGGTAGACGTGCTCTATGATATATCTTCCGGTAATAGCTTTGGCTTCTGGCAGGATTAATTTCCCAGGGAGTCTCGTAGATGCATACCTTGCAGGAATAATAACAACCGCACTCAATTCTTTACCCAATTATTCATTATTTTAAGCATAACAATAAGCCCATAGTATATTAAAAATCTCTCTTATATTCAAATAATTTATTTTTAGAATAGGAATGATACATTTTGAAAATTATAAAAATTGAAATTTACAAAGATGATTAAAAATGATATATGTAATATTCTTGTCTTTTAGTATTCGATACGTACTATTTTGTATAACGGGAACAGTCTAGCTGTTTTCAGAAAAAGTCTTAAACCATGCTCTTAGTGATAGGAATTATATTCGGAGTCGTTTTTACGACTTTTCTGTTTGCTATACTTCGATCAAACAAGCAAAGAGAAGAAGAGTATAAAAAAATATATAGGGATATACGGAAAAAAGATTCCCCGCAGGATAATGATAATGGTAATACCTCAAGCTCATGTTAAATCATATCTATATGTTTATAAGTATTATGTAATCAAAATTGTTAAGCAAATAACAGCTTTATTTCTTTCACAGAAAACCTCACCGGCTTGCCTGTTTCGTGAACCCCTTGGTCGTACAAGGTCATCTCACATCCCGATATTGAAATGTGATATCTATATTTTCCTCTTATAAAATCTCGACTCGTAATTATACCCTCATAATAGCCGTTCTTCTCAATCAATGCTTGATGCGGTCTGAAAAAGAGAAATGCATCTCCCCTCTCATAATCTTTTGTGTTACACACGAATTCTCCCCATGGGGCTGATACTCTGTCTCTCCCCAGTATTCTTACTGGTAAGATATTTGATTCTCCTACGAAATTGGTCACAAAAAATGTTTTCGGAGAAAAATAAATCCCTTCAGGACTATCCACTTGCTCTATTACTCCTGCATTCATTACTGCTATCTTGTTTGCTAAGAGAAATGCGTCTTCCTGATCATGGGTTACGTAAACGGCGGTAATTTCCGTCTCCTGCTGAATACGTTTTATTTCCTTTCTAATATCATCACGCAATTGCACATCAATATTCGATAAGGGCTCGTCCATGAGGAGTAACTTGGGCTCTGTAACAATAGCCCTTGCAATAGCAATAAGCTGTTGTTGCCCCCCTGAAAGTCTCGATGGATACTCATTGGCATATTTTTTCATATTAACCTTATCGAGAACAGCCGCAATCCTTTTTTGTCTCTCAGCCCTTGTAAGCCCAATTGCCTTTAATCCAAACTCTATGTTTTTATATACCGTCATATGCGGCCAGAGGGCGAGGTCTTGAAATACCATTCCGATATGACGTTCTTTTTGGGACATCACTATCTTTTGGCTGCCGCTGGCAAGTACTCCATCTATCCAAATCTCACCATAATCGGGTAATTCTAAACCTGCAATTATTCTCAGCGTTGTTGTCTTTCCACATCCGGAAGGGCCTAAGAGGGCAAGTAGTTGTCCCCTCTCAACCTCAAAGGAAACACCTCTCACAACCTCCTTTTTACCAAGGATTTTTATTACGTATTTTACTTCAAGCATATTCATAGTAAATTTATTACCATAAGCAATCGTACTACTGTAGGACTCCACTCCCTTTTACTTCCATTTTAGGAAATATCTTGAGGTCGCAAGGAAAACACCGAGAGGTAATAGCGTCATTACCACAATGATAAGAGAAAGCGCTGAAACAATAGTTGCCGGACTGTTCACCATCACCGTGAATAGTGTTATCGGAAGCGTTTCGTGTCCCGGTGGATATACCAATATCGTTGTACCCAATTCTCCAACACAAAACATGAAGGAAATCAACCATGCAGCGACTATACCATAGCCTTGTAAAGGTACGATAATCTTCCTTAAAATACAGAACCATGGGGCACCCATTACTATGCCTGCTTCCTCTGTCGAGCTGGGAATTTGCTTAAAATAATTCGCCATAATACGGCTCGATAATGGCAAAAAACGCGCCCCATACCCCAAAATAATGATCCATAAGGAACCATAGATAAACTGGAATATACCTTCAGGCCTATTGCAGACCTTAATGAGTCCGACACCTATCACCGTTGCAGGCACTGCAAAGAATAGCCAAATAAACGGTGCTATACTGTTTCTCCATCTTGATTGGACTTTTTCTGAAAGATAGCCTAAAAAGAAACCCACAACGGTAAGAAATGTAGCCCCGATAGAGCCGTAAAGGACAGTATTTTTGATACCATTTCTCGCTAAACGAAATGCGTCATAATACACCGATACTGTTTTACTGCTAACAACAAGGGTAGTAAAAGGAACAATAACACAGAGAATGAAAATAAAGGTACAGAAGAGTGTACCTATCACGATGAGCCATCTCTCTTGATAATGTATCGTACCATGCGAAGCCCTTTTTCCCAATACCTCAAACGACTTTCCCCGGAAATAAATCTGCTCTAATATCATGAGGATAATGGTAATTCCTATAAGTGGGAAGGCAATTGCCGTTGCAGCTTTCTCATTATAAAAGGCACTAAACTGGGTAAATATCTGTGTCGTAAGTACATTAACCTGCAATAACGACGGTATCCCAAACTCAGAAAGCGACAGGATAAAAACAATCATCATGCTGGAAAGAATGGCAGGGGCGATTAAGGGTAACGTAATTTGTCGTACTACCTGAAAAATACTCCCTGCTATAAGGCCGCTCTCTTCAAGCCGTGGATTTACATTTTTTAGGGCATATTCAGTCATTAACATTACGACAGGAAAGAGATTTATCGAAAGGATAAACGAAGCACCATATAAACTATATATAAAATGTGAGACTGATTCAGGAGAAAGCGGCGTATATTGAGACAGGAGGGTATTCAAAAACCCTGTTCTTCCTAATAAATTTGCCCACGCAATACCTGCGATATAAGGTGGTATAATAAATGGGATAAGAAAACATATTTTAAAGACATTTTTAAAGGGAAGCTTTGTTTTTGCCAAAAAAAATCCTGTAGAAATGCCTGCAAGTGAGGACAACAGGGTTGTGATAGAAGCAAGGATAAGGCTATTAAGGATAACCCTTACATACCTTTGTGTTAAAAAAATATCCCTGTAATAAACAAATGAAAACCTGCCATCCTCATAGAGAGAGCTTCCAAACATCCACACAATTGGTATGAATGTGGTACAGACAAACAACGTAAAGAAAAAACCCAACGTTAACCTTTTTTGCATCTTTCAATAGTATATTCTAAAATTTGTCAAGTAGGGCAAGGCTTTCGCCTTGCAGAAGGCAACCCTAAAGGGTTTGCCCTACAGAATTGAATTTCTCAAACATAAATTAGTACCCTGCCCACTGCTTGAGAAATTCACCGATCTCATCAAGCTTTTGTGCAACTGCATGGTAATCAATATCCATACCTTTTATGGCATCAATTGTTACAACGTCTGCGGGTGTTCGTACATCGTATCTCAGTGGCATTTGTGCGCACGGTGCCCATGCCAGGCTTTTTTCAACTTCTTTACTCAAAAGAAAATCAATTAATTTTTTCCCATTGTCTGGATTTGGGCTGTTCTTTATAAGACAAACCATATTTGGCATAATAAGTGTGCCCATATCTTGCTGGTCCGGAAACACTAGCTTTACCGGACTTCCCTCCTGAATAACAACGTTCGCGTCATCAGTATCAGTAAGACCCACTATAACCTCTCCTCTTGCAACAAGTCGTTTTACCTCACCGTTCGATGAGACGATTTTTACACCATTTGCTTTTAAGTCTTGGAGAAACTTCCTTGCCTTTTCATCACCTAGTGTGATAAATAGGGCTGCCATATGTATGGAGGTAGTACCAAATAATGGGTTTGCGATGGCAACCTGCCCTTTCCATTCTGGCTTTGTAAGATCAAACAGGGATAATGGCTTCTCATCCATACTTATAAGACTTGTATTGTAAAGAATAATGCGGGCACGCGCGGAAAAACCAGTCCAATGTCCCTCATTATCCTTGTAGATTTCCGGGATATCTGCCGCGGAACTTGAGATATACGGTGTTGTTATTCCTTTCATCTCAAGCAACACAGGCCGTACCGGATCTCCACTCCAGAATACATCAGCCTGTGGATTATCCTTTTCAGCAATCAGGCGGTTAACCAAACCGGTACTCTTTGTTTCTTCCGTATCATAAATAGCACGAACCTTTATCCCTGTCTTTTTCTCAAACTGCTGAAGAACAGGCTCTGAGAAGACCTTATCTTCTGAGGTATAAACAACTACCTCTCCTCCAAGGCATATTCTTAGACAAAGTAATGGGACTAAAATCATCAAGGTAATAAATTTCATAATTTCACCTCTCTCTGTTTTTCTGGTACTTTCAGTGCAAAAATAAATGACGATACTATCAACAAAAGGGCAATAATAATGAACGAGTATTGATAACTCAGACGCGACAAAAGGAGCCCTGCTAAAATGGGACCCGCGGCATGGCCGATATCAAAGATACTTCCGAACGTCCCCATAGCAGCGCCATAGTTCTGTTCCTTACAGAAATCAGCAACCATAGCTGCCGAAGAGGAGGTTACAAATGCCTCACCAACACCAAAGATGGCAGCTAAAAGGATCAAAAAGTAAAAATCTTGCATCAAAGGGATACACGCTAAAGAAACAGCACATATCCACATCCCAGAGAAGATTATGGGCTTTCTCCCGTATCGATCGGAGATCTTCCCCATAACCGGTTTTGCAAGGATTGTTGTAACCACCTGTGCGCCCCAGAGAATTCCAGCCCGAAATGGATCCAATTTTGCTACAGTAACGGCATAGATAGGTAAAAAAGCCTCCAGGGCACCAACCGACAGATTCTGTATGCCTTCCATATTACTGGTGATAATGATCCGATAGTCGCTGGTGACCTCCCTGATACCTTTCAAGAACTTCCTCCATACTTCACTCAGAGGATTTTTGGTTTGTATGGTTCCTGATTTTCTTGAATTCATCAGTTTTACGGTAAAACCTAAAGAGATCAGACCAATAATCCCACAGACGAGATATGCATTATGAAAATGCTGTACAGAATTACTTCCGTTGCCGGACAGATATTTGAGGATATATCCGCCGAGTGGTGCACCAATGAGATTTCCGATAATGGTAATAGATGAAAATATCGAAAGCCTTTCCCCTTTTTTCTCTCCGGCAATATCGGCGATTGTTGCCATGGCAACAGGTCCATAGATCGATGTGGCCAATCCGTGGAAAAATCTGAGAGAAACGAGCTGCCAGTAACTTGTTACCAGATAGTAAACAAAAGGGGTACATGCAAAAACCAGGACGCTGAGAAACAGCATCTTGTATCTGCCATAAATATCGGAAAGTGTACCTGCTGGTAATTTGAAAAAGATACCTGTTATAGTAGAAGCACCGACAACAAACCCAATTGCCTCCGGACCTGCGCCCAATGATAACGCGAAGAGGGGCAATAGCGGGGTTCTTGCCATAGCATAACTTATCCTTGCGAAGAACCCCACCGTGCAAAGGGCAATGAATGGGGATAACACGCTGGTATTGTTTGTCATTTGAAAAGCCCAAAGTATTGCAGATTTTCCTTGCTGTTTTTAAAATGATCATTAAGTGGCGGCATATCTGTTATCTCCTTTCTTTGTCTTGATTGTATAGGAAGTTTTATTCATGCGTGTTTGTGGTAGGGTGGATTAAGCGAAGCGAATCCACCATATCATAAAATATTGAAGGTGGATTCGGCGTAAAAACCAACGCCTTAATCCACCCTACTTATAGTTTTAAGAGTAATAGTGATAGAGGGCATCAAATATCTCCATACCCTTTCCCAATAACTTATTATCGTTGTTGAGCTTTTTGCTAAGACCCGTGATAATTTGATCTATTCCATCGGCCTCTTTGCGATTATATTTATTATCTTTCAAATCTATATCATGCACAATTTCTGCAATTGGTCGTAAAGCAGGGTCTTTTAAATCAAACGCTTTGATTAAGGTTTCAAAGGTACAGTCATCGCCATGATGGGTAAACTCTGCGCCATACATATCGAAAGGTACAGTATTTTTTGGTAGGTTATTTTCTCCTTTGGATAGAAAGACAAACTTCGTATTTGGATCGATAAATCTTCTGATAAGCCAGGCAGATGCTAAACGATCAATATAAATATCTTTTCGCGTCACCCATTTTTTACCCAGAAAATCCTTTTTTTGATAAACTTTATTGATCACAGGTACTTCTTCTTTCATTTTTTTAGACCATTTTTCTATCTTCTGGCGTATAAATTCAATTTTTTTCAGGAGTACATCTCTCTGTGGGGTATGGAAAAAATCGATCTTTGCTACCTCATCAGCACCTTTTATTATCTCGCTTAATTTCCTTTTCAAATCTTCCACAAAACGGTCTGTTACTCCTTCTGTCCCTTCTATCTGTTCTACTTGTTTTAGCACATCATTGCATTGATCAATGAATGGAACATATTCCTTATTACAGGATTCTTGAAAGGTTTTTATAATCTCTTCATTGTGCTTTTTGTCCATTGATTCAGTAATAAAGAGTGATGCATCACTTCCACTGTCTCTAATTTGTTTACAAATCCACTGCATACTCTCCTCATGTTCCTTAGTGTAAGGGAGTAAATATACGGCATTTTTGAAAAGTACGGCTCCCAGTTTTTTCAGATGACGCCAGACCTTTACTCTAAGGTTTGGTGCATCTTGTGCAATTTGATGTGTAAGAAGTATCCATTTATTCATAGTTATTATTAAATTAGGCCTACGGTAACTTTCATTTCTTATCAAATCAAAACGTAGGGCAAGGCTTTAGCCTTGCTTCCCGCTTGAACGTATACGGGGAATAGCAACCCTAAAGGGTGCCCTACGTAATTGAAATTCCTATACATTACATGAGGCTGCCTTTGGTAGCAATTTTTTAGATATACGACCAATGGCCGGTTAAACAACCCCCTAACCCCCTTTACTAAGGGGGAAAAACCCCTAGCCCTCTTTCTTAAGGGGGATTTCCTCAAGTCCCCCTTAGTAAAGGGTAAAGGGGGATTCAGGGGGTTGTCTGGTTTGCTCTGATACAAACTTTGAATTTCCTTAACATTAAAACCGAAAAACTATTTCATCTAGGGAAATGCCCATTCAAATCCAGCAGTTATGCCCCATTCTACAACACTCTCATTCTCCGTAAACCAAAAGAATGGCGCTATATCATATTCTATCCCTTCCCCTCCCATTACTTTGATAACATTAAAAGGATTTGTCCAATCTATTCCTGCAAGAATAACATGTTGGCGTGGTTCTTCCTCAAACTTCTCAATTCCATATTCGGCAACAAAGCGCAAATCCTTATACAGGGGAAATGGGTAATCAATAAAGGTGCCAAAGGCTAATCTAAAATCATCCTTTCCTCCCAGCTCTACAACTTCTCCTTCTACAAGAAAATGCAGGCTAAACGTATCATATACATCCCATAAGCTTACAGCAATAAAAGCCGGTAAATTGAATCGATCTGTTTCACGCCTTTCCCTTGTGGTTGGAAAGTCTATTCCTATTTCTCCTCCTATCTGTATGTCCAATATATCGAATTTCCAGGTCTTGAATTCCTGTTTGTAGAAAATGGCGAATTCACTCACCGGTTCTATCAAATCACTTTCTCTTTCTACTAATAAGGCCTGAGCCCTATAATCAAATCCAATCTCCGCATTCCAGGGCAAACCGTAATCCAAATCAACCTCACCCGGAAACTCAAATCGTGTTACCTTTGAATCCTCGGACCTAAGCCTCTCTAATACAAAACCATATTCAAGCTCCCAGAGACCGGGAGCTTCAGCGTCTGCATCGTCTGCTATCTGGTATGGCCTTATGGCGAATACAGGGCGCTCTACCATCAATAATAGTCCAAAGATACAGAACAACACTGTCAATAATTTTTTTCTAAAAGTCATCCTAAAAAACCTTATTAGGGTAATAACAGCACAGACCCTATGAACCAAAGATATATAAACCTTTAGACCGCTCATGGGAGATAACCCATGCTTTTACTATAGCAAAAAGGCCTCTATTCGCTGTTAAGCATGAGATTATCAAAATACGTCCGGGCATCGGCCTTTGTCCATAAACCAATCTTGCCAACCTCTGGTAAAGCTGAATCCTTTACCTCCAGATACTTCTTTCCACCATAATAGCACTCAATATGATTATCCACCATAGTTACTCGAAGTATATACCAGCCTTTCCTGTGTTTGATGTCTGCGCTCTGCAATTGTGTTCTCTCTCCATTTACAACCTTGTAAACACGGTAGTTACTCTCTAATGGATTATAACGCACAACATAATAATTATTCGCATCCTTTACCCTCCAGACCAGTCCACCACCTTGATCTTCATCTCCTGCTATTGGCTTCATTTGTACCGATAGATCCACATCTTTTCTATCTGTACTGTTTACCAAAGCAAGATTAAATGTTGAACCAGAATTTTTTGCTAACTGTGCCAATACATGGGGTTTTGAAGGGGCCGTATCATCAACAATCACTTTCCATTCGCCTACTTCAGAGGTAAAGTCCTTTGCAATCGTATCAGCTTTGTCATTATCAAAATTCCATACCTTTGTCTCCGCCTGGGTTACTACGCCATTCATAAATAGCACCATCACACTAATAATAACGGCAATTAATTTCATTTTTAACTCCCTCCCTGAACAAAGACAATTTAATATATGTTATAATAGTAACGTAATGTTATTATTGTAACAACATCATCTTTTATGTCAACAAATTCTTATATAGGTAAGATTCGATTTTGCAGTCGATTTATGAAAATTTGTTGACACTGCAATATATTATGAATTAATATTGTTTTCAAAAATTTTTTAGTGTTTTGTTCTCCAAATCCTTTATGATAAAAATAAGACCAACCAAACTTCACTTACTATTAATAGCCCTTGCATTTTGTCTGTCAAATGCAACGATGGGCGAGCTTTTGGAACATGAACATAAAGTTCATTTTGTACACAATACTGTTCATGTCCATCACACGAATGGAGATCATAAATTAGGAGGTCATGGATTAGGAGAAACGGAACATAGAGACGTAAGGAATATTTTGTCTTTTGATTATTTATCAGGAAACACATCTGTCTCTCAAAATGTCAGTCTTACCCTAAAACATCATTTACCCCTATGTTTTTCACTTCGTCTGGATAATCAAATCCCCTGGTTTACTTCAAAAATCTTCTATCATTTGCCTCCGGATCAATATTATTCCACGAGATTATATCAACTCAATGCTACCTATCTTATCTAAATCAACCGTATTACCACATTCCACTTTGTTCGCAAATTTGTTTTCTTTCGGAAAATAGTGTCATTTTTTGTCTCTTTTTTTAACGGAAGTAAATACCCGCTATTTTTTGAATTAAAATAAGCGATTTACCACAGAGGACACAGATGATAAATATTGGCAGTAATTCTTTTTAAAAGATGAAAAAAGTTCTGCATGACATTATTATTTTAAAAGTTTTTCTTTGTGTTATCTGTGGTTAGGTTTTGACAATACCCCGATATTAAATAGGAGGAGATATGAATAAAGCAATTATTTCATTCATCATCGTTGCAGGCTTATTAGCAGGCTGTAATGATGATAATCATGAACTTGGTAATGCAGAACACGGGCATTTGCACGGAGATGAAGTACATACAGGAGAAGCGCTTGAACCGCTTGCTTACACGCTCTACACAGATAAATCGGAACTATTTGTAGAGTTTAAACCTTTGATCGTAGGAGAAACCTCAAAGTTCGCTGCCCATTTTACACAATTAGGAGAAAACTTCAAAGCAGTAACGGAAGGTTCCGTAACAGTTAGCCTGATCGGAAACGAGACACAACTAACTAATAAAGCCGAAGCACCATCATCTCCAGGCATTTTTCGATTGGCTTTAAATCCTGAAAATCCTGGCACATATCAGGTGGTCTTTGATATTCAAACGAAGGAGTTTTCCGACAAAATAACCATAGCCAATATCACTGTTTACCCTGACACACAAACTGCACTCGTAAACCAACAGGAACAAACAATCGGCGAAGAAATTGTTTATTTAAAAGAACAGGCATGGAAGATAGATTTTGCCAATAGGGAAGTAAAAAAACAGCCCTTTACTGAAATAATCAAAACCACAGGACAGGTCTTGCCTGCACCTGGAGACGAGACAACAATAATAGCAAAAAGCAAAGGCATCATAACATTCGGAAACAATAAAAAACTGATTGGTTCTTCGGTAAATGCAGGTGAAACACTATGTATCATTTCAGGGGCCGGTTTAACGGAAGGTAATGTAGACACGAAATACAAAGAAGCAAAAAATAACTACGAAAAAAGCAAAATAGATTTTGAACGAGCCAAAACATTGGTGAAAGACCATATCATTTCACAAAAATCTTTTCAGGAAATACGTCTACGATACAAAAATGCTCAAACCGCTTTTAACACTATTGAAACAAACTATACTACTGGTGGACACACAATCATGTCGCCAATACAAGGGTATATAAAAAATGTGATGATAAGCGAAGGAGTGCATGTTGAAATTGGGCAACCCATCGCTATCGTTTCCCAAAACCGCAAACTCATTTTAAAAGCCGAATTGCCTCAAAAGTATTTCTCAAAACTCAATCGTATTTCATCAGCAAATTTCATAACTGCTCATGACAGTAAAATATACAGCACTGACAGCTCAAATGGCAAGCTCGTTTCATATGGGAAAAGTGTCGATAATAACACTTATTATATTCCAGTAAACTTTGAGATTGACAATAATGGTGAAATCATTCCTGGCTTATTTGTAGAAGTATTTTTAAAAACTACGGTAATTAAAGATGCTCTAGTAATCCCTTATTCGGCGCTCATAGAGGAGCAGGAAAATTACTTTGCCTATGTGCAAATATCAGGCGAAGGATTCCAAAAGCGTGAATTAAAAATCGGAGCCAGTGATGGTATGAATGTGCAGGTATTAGCAGGCATAAAGGAAGGCGAAAGGGTTGTCACGAAAGGAGCCTACCAAATAAAATTAGCAACAATGTCAGGTAAAATGCCTGCTCATGGGCACGAACATTAATGAAATTTTGGATTATGAATGTTAAATTTTAGATGATAAAGGAGAACTTATAAAATGAAAAAGGGAAATATAATTCTTGAGAAATCATTCAATTTCGTCCTACAAATTATTGAGCTATACAAACAATTAATTACTGAAAAAGAGTTTGTGCTTTCAAAACAACTACTCCGAAGTGGAACAAGCATTGGAGCTAATGTTGAGGAGGCAACAGCCGCTATGTCTAAAAAGGATTTTACTGCAAAAATGTCTATTGCATCCAAAGAAGCAAGGGAAACAAGATACTGGTTAAGATTACTTGACAAAAGTAAAATCGTAAATATTGATTTCAATACCTATCTTAATGATATAGAGCAACTTATCAATATTCTTACTGCAATTGTTAAAACATCTCAAGAGAAATGTTGAATGTTAAATGTTGAATGAAAAACCAATAATTCAAAATTTCTACAATGTTAAATGAAAAGCCACTAATTCAAAATTTCTACCACTACCATGATAAATAAAATTATAGAATACTCCTTAAACAATCGCTTAATAATTATAGCGGCATCAGCGCTGCTTTTGATAGCGGGCATTTATACGGCTTCAAAAATGGAAGTTGATGTTTTCCCTGACCTTACTGCCCCAACGGTAGTAGTGTTAACCGAAGCGCATGGAATGGCTCCGGAAGAAGTCGAAAAATTAGTAACCTTTCAGATTGAAACGGTAGTCAATGGCGCCACCAATGTGCGCCGTCTAAGATCATCATCTGCCGCAGGAATATCCATTGTGTGGATAGAATTTGAGTGGGGGACGGATATTTTTAAGGCACGGCAAATAGTGAGTGAAAAACTCACAACCATAGCCGAAAAGCTGCCGCTGGGAGTTGGAAATCCTACACTTGCGCCTCAATCGTCCATCATGGGGGAAATTATGCTCATTGGTTTATCATCGGATAGCACGTCTCCAATGGATTTAAGAACCATTGCTGACTGGAATATCCGGCCAAGGTTATTAGCGATAGGAGGAGTATCACAGGTCATGGTAATTGGCGGAGAATTCAAGCAATACCAAATACTTGCGTCTCCCCAAAAAATGAAACATTACAACATTTCTTTAAACGAATTGCTGAAGGCAAGCAAAGAAAGCAATCTGAATGCTTCAGGTGGTTTCATGAACGAATTTGGTAATGAATACATTATAAGAGGTGTTGGAAGAACAAATAGCTTGGAAGAAATAGGTAATGCAGTAATTAAGGTTGTCAATAATGTTCCGATAAAAATAGAGGATGTTGCAGAGGTTAAAATAGGGGGAGCGATACCTAAAATCGGCGATGGTTCACTGAAAGCAAGCCCGGCAGTTATTATGACCATAGCAAAACAACCGGGCGCTAACACCCTGGAACTTACAGAAAAAATTGATAATGCCATTACAGAGATTGCCAAAACCTTTCCTTCTGACATTAAAATCAACACCAAAATATTCCGTCAGGCAGATTTTATTCAGGCCTCTATAAGCAATATCAAAGAAGCGCTCATAGAAGGTTCTCTCTTTGTTGTTATAACTATGTTCCTGTTCTTAATGAACTTTCGAACCACTATTATTTCCCTTGTTGCTATGCCCCTTTCACTGATCATTTCCATTATCACCCTTAAATTTTTGGGGTTAACCATCAATACCATGTCTCTCGGCGGGATGGCAATAGCTATTGGCGAGGTGGTAGATGATGCCATTATTGATGTGGAAAACGTTTTTAAGCGCCTGAAGGAAAATGCACAAAAAAGTATTGAAAGTCGAAAAAGCACACTTGTTATCGTTTACGACGCTTCAAAAGAGATGCGGTCTTCAATCCTTAATGCGACCCTTATCATCATCGTTGCTTTTATCCCCTTGTTTTTTCTTGGTGGGATGGAGGGGAGAATGTTGCAGCCCCTGGGTATCTCCTTTATCGTTTCTCTGTTTGCATCTCTCCTTGTTGCGGTAACACTTACCCCTGTGCTTTGCAGTTTTATGCTTACCAGCGACAAAATGCTTTTAAAACAAGCAAAAGGTAGCTGGACGGAAAGATGGCTTCACCGATATTATAATTCCGCATTGAAAAGAGTAATGAGAATGAAAAAAACAGTACTTGGGATATCCCTCGTGTTGTTCATTGTGGCGATTTTTCTCATGTTTGGTTTGGGACGGAGTTTCTTACCCGAATTTAACGAAGGCACCTTAACGATAAGCGCTGTCAGTATGCCGGGCATATCACTCGAAGAATCAAATAAAATTGGAAACAGGATTGAAACTATCCTGTTGTCAGTACCCGAAATCCCAATTACTTCACGCAGAACAGGAAGAGCCGAATTAGACGAACATGCGCAGGGTGTAAATGCCGCTGAAATTGATGCGCCTTTTGTTTTGGCAGGAAGAAGCAAGGAAGAATTCATGAAGGACGTTCGGGAAAAATTAAGCGCTGTTTCTGAAGCAAACATTACCATCGGGCAGCCCATAGGGCATCGTATTGACCACATGCTCTCAGGCACAAGGGCCAACATTGCCATCAAGCTTTTCGGGACAGACTTATCTAAAATGTTTTCTCTTGCCAACCAGATACAACGCAACATTAAAGACATAAAAGGGCTTGTGGATATTAGCGTGGAGCAGCAAATTGAAATTCCTCAGGTACAAATAAAAGCAAAACGGAATATGCTGGCCAAATATGGCATTTCAATAGGTCAATTTACCGAATTCATTGATGTCGCCTTTGCGGGAGAAAAAGTATCTCAGGTTTTTGAAAGTAACAAAAGTTTTGATTTGGTATTACGATTTAATGATGAGAACAGGGGCAAAATAGAAAATATCCGTAACGTTTTAATTGATACCAATATCAATCCAGACCAACAATCCAAAATTCAAAATTTAACATCTAAAATTCCGTTACATTATGTAGCTGACATTGTTTCGACAGCAGGCCCCAGCACCATTAACCGGGAGAATGTGCAACGAAAAATTGTGGTTTCAGCTAATATAGCAGGGCGTGATTTAAAAAGCGTAGTAAACCAAATCAAAGAAAAAATACATGATACTATTCAGTTGCCGGAAAACTACCACATTCAATATGGAGGACAATTTGAAAGTGAAGCAAAGGCATCGAAAATATTATTCTTCACCTCTTTCATGTCTTTATTCACTATATTCCTTCTGCTTTATCAGGAATTTAAAAATATCAAGCTTGCAGGAATTGTTTTTCTCAATTTGCCGTTGGCACTGATAGGCGGTGCCTTAAGCATTTGGTTTACCGGAGGAATCATAAGTATTCCCTCGATCATTGGATTTATTTCACTGTTTGGAATAGCAACACGTAATGGGATCTTATTGGTTTCGCATTATCAGGCATTGGAAAGTCAAGGTATTACTTTGTATGAAACTGTTATGAGAGGCTCTTTAGACAGACTAAACCCGATTTTGATGACTGCTTTAACTACGTACCTGGCATTGATTCCTTTAATAATAACAGGCGACTTACCTGGAAATGAAATACAAAGCCCCATGGCAATCGTGATATTAGGGGGATTACTCAGTTCTACCCTCTTAAATATATTTATTGTCCCTGTTGTTTACTACATTTCAAATGTCAAATGTGAGTGTGATATTTCTTCGTGTTCATGCACATGAGAGTGCCATAAACCATGCGGTACATCAGGCAGAATATGGGCCATGATGCTCATCATCATGTTTGTGTCAGTGATCATAGGTAATGGCATAATGGATATGTTCGTGTTACTATGATTGATATAAATAACTCTCAAACATTACGTTCAGTCGAGCAGCCAACGGGGCTGGAGAGCTGTAGCGTCTCCGATAGCCGTCATACCCCACCGGTCTGATGCATCGCCTTGTCCGGTGGCCACCCTTGCTCAAACCGACTCACCTGAGCTTCTTGGACTTTTTTCCGACGGACCTTGCGAACCACGACTCGAACAGCACCCCTTTCGACAACATCGCCCCCGCGAACTTCCCTGCCCAGATGACCGCTGACCCAATCATTGAGCGTACGGGCACCGGCCGTTGGGAGATAGATACTTAGGTCGATGCCGGTTGTGACTTTCAATCGATCAATGGAAACCCCTCCACCTGCAACCCAGGAGGAACCAGATTCGACAATGTGGGCAGGGAGGCGATCGTACTCGTCCTCAATCTCGCCCACCAATTCCTCCAGGATGTCTTCGAGCGTGACTATCCCCACCACCCTGCCGTCGGTGTCACGCACCAAGGCGATGTGTGTGTGCTCGCGCATCATCTGCTCAAGGCATAAGGCGATCCGTTCGTCATCCTTGAGGGACAGGATTGGGCGAATGATGGAACGGAACGTAAGTTCCCGTGGGGCCAAGCGCATCGTGGCAATAATATCCTTGAAGTTTGCGTAGCCGATGATAGTCTGCGGGTCGCCCTTCCGTGCGACTACGGGAAAGCGTGTATGCATGTCGAGGTGGGCTGTGATCAGGTTGTCCGCCAGTGAGGCGTTTGCATCGAGCGTGGTCACATGTTCAACCGGGAGCATGATAGTGCGGACTGAGCGTGACTGCATCTCCATTGCTCCCAGAATGATACGCTCTTCTCGGTGCCCAATAAGCAGCGAGGCGCGGGCCATGGCGGCTGTTGCGCGGAGTTCTTGAAGTTCTACCGTCTCAGGCTTGCCCGCACCGCCCGAGCCAAGGCGGCGCTCGCCCCACGACATGACACCCATGACGACCGTTTCAAACAACCACACGGCAGGCCAGACACTGAAGGAGAACCATCGCATGAAGGGCGAAAGGGTGAGGCACACCTTTTCCGCATTGCGCAGCGCGAACACTTTCGGTATCAACTCTCCGACTACGATTGTCACGACGGTAAGAGGGACAACCACGAGCGCAATGGCCAGAACCTCAGCCGTACCCTCTGAAACACCCAAGCGACTAATAAGGGCAGGGGCTACATCCTCTACAGCACCAGTCCCACCGACAGCCGCCGCGATGGCGCCAACCAGTGTAATCCCCAGTTGGACGACGGCCAGACTCGCCTCCATGTTCTGCTTCATGTACAGGGCGACTTTCGCCCCGCTCCGGTGATCATCTGCGAGCCTCCGTAGTCGGGCGAGGCTCACGGACGCCAAGGCAATTTCGTACGCTGCAAAAACGCTGTTGATGCCAATCATGGCGACCATGATGGTGAGTTCAAATCCCCACATATGCCCTTATATCAAGCCTCCTGTTGGTGAGCGACGATCCCTGCCATGAGTATCACAGGCAAGCAGAACGCTTCCACCGCCGAACATTAATTAGATTGATCCGCATACTATGCAGAATACAGATTTATAGTATATATAACATGCCTTTGATATGACAAGTATTATATTAGTAAGTACTTCAGACACCACGTATATCTCTTTTACACTTTTATCATGTCACCTTATACGAGATCAACATAAAATACTCTTGTTCCATTTCAAAGTATATCTCACAGAGAGATAATAGGAATTTATTTTTTTAAGAGAACGGATATCGTAATTTTACTTCTTTCTGCCAGCCTTTTCTATCCTGTCTATCTGCTCATGGAAAAAGTCTATTACTGCCTTGTCGCTCTGGACTGCCATTTTAAGGTGTTCATCTGTTAACTGCCCGCTTATCTTTTCTTCGCTTAGTCTCTTTGCGTCGTTGACATTCACCTTTCTCCCGGTATTGCGATTCGCCATATTTTGTAGGAATCCCATTTGTCGTCCGTGTACTTCATGCCACTATACTGCTGCATTTCCGCAGGATCGGCCAGATGTACCTTATATTTCGCCGCCTGTAATCCGTCCACCAGCCAATACCAAGTTGTACGTCGACTCCACCACAATCCCTTCTATCTTCTTCTGAAACGGCTCCAGTGTCTTTAATATCACACCAAGATCGTTGGTAATTTTCTTCCCAAATACCCGACTATCTTTTTTATCAATCACCCCTATGTAACTATTATCCGAATGTAAATCTATTCCCACAAAATAACTCATATCTGCTCCTCCTTTCTTACCGTTTTCACAGTTTGTTTCACGATGCCCTTATGATACAATTTGCCATCGCTTTGTAAAGGAGCCTTCTATATGATTATCACACCTTGATTAGTGGCGTGCCCAGCGAAGGGTACTACTTACTAACGGGTGCGAATCCCGTCATGGTAAAAGCCTGAGCCATGTAGCTTGGATGGCAGGAGGATAGGGAAACATTACCTTCTGAAGCCCATCGACAAAGTCGGCGTAAGGCCGGTGAGCAACTAGCCGGGTCGTAACGTACGTGAACGTAGAGGTAGCCTCATAAAAGTCAAATACCACTGGCCGAGCCTGTCAATAGTAGGCGAAGGCGGAATTCTCTGGCCTAAATTAGCTAATAGGAAAAGGACGGTGGCGGGGTATCAGCGGCGACACGGAGGGAAAGGAGAGGTAGCAACTGGGGAAACCCTCCTTGCCCCTGATAGAAATATCAGGAGCGAAGGTAAGCCCTATAAGTCCTACGGCGAAATGGGCAGACAGACAAGAGGGTGGCGGATGAGTCCATAGTAGTGAGGATGGCAAGGACAACACAACCTTGCCGGAGCGAAGAGGCTCTGCTGTGTCTTAAATCTTTCTATGGAGGTGAGGCAGGGAAAAATGACAAAGGCTTCCCTAGGTCTGCAGGAACTGAGGAGAAAGATATACAGGAAGGTGAAGACCGAGAAGCAATGGAGGTTTTGAGGACTGTACTGCCATATCTGCAAGAAAGAAGTCCTGAGAGAGGCCTATCGATTGGCAAAGGCAACGATGGTGCGCCCGGAATCGATGGAAAGAGTTTTGCGGGCATCGAGGCAGAGGGAAAGGTAATGTTTCTATATCCTCCTGCCATCCAAGCTACATGGCTCAGGCTTTTACCATGACGGGATTCGCACCCGTTAGTAAGCAGTACCCTTCGCTGGGCACGCCAACGATAAAGATTTGACCCCTTTCCTTTCCCCTTTGTAACCTGAACCTTAATTGGGAATATTTCCCCCGACTCTGAGACTATGAGAACAATAGCATTATTGATTCCGTGTTCCGTGCAGAATATATGGACTCAATGTACCCGCAATGGGTAGGGGCAGGTTTAAAACCTGCCCCTACGGGAAAATACCGACAGAAAATAGGAAAATCTTTGCTGAGCCATTATCCAACAGACTCTATAAACATCTTATGAAATTGCTCTTCATGAAGCCGATGGTAGAGTCCATATAACTCCAACAGTTCTTGATGGCTACCAACTTCTATAATCCTTCCGCCGTCAAAGACAACAATTATATCTGCCGACTGAATGGTAGAGAGCCGATGGGCTATGATTATGGTTGTCCGGTTTTGCATTAATCTTTTTAATGCCTGCTGAATCAGATTCTCTGCTTCGGAATCCAAGGAAGAAGTTGCTTCATCGAGAATCAGGATTGGCGCATTTTTTAAAAAAGCCCGTGCCAGCGCAACGCGCTGTCTCTGCCCGCCTGAAAGTTTCAGGCCGTCTTCACCAATTTCTGTTTGATATCCTTTTGGCAGTTTGCAGATAAAATTATGGGCATTAGCAGAAAGAGCTGCAAGGGATACTTCTTCTCTCGTAGCATTGGGTTTACCGAATATAATATTTTCATAAATTGTTCCGGAAAACAAAATAGGGTCCTGGGGCACCGTAGCAATTTTCCTTCTTAAATAACTTAATTTAAGATCCCGGATATTGAAGCCGTCAATAGTAATTGTTCCTGCCGAGACATCATAAAATCTCGGGATAAGTTTGGCAAAAGTAGATTTACCAGAACCACTCGGGCCAA
>JAANMX010001112.1_pt1 | contig 32013 bp, 27 predicted proteins | sample 7279681 | NCBI WGS metagenome assembly JAANMX01 (sample SAMN14094542, study PRJNA606508) | bioreactor metagenome | isolation source: A lab-scale SPAN reactor treating ammonium-rich wastewater day 351 | place: Ireland: Galway | collected 2018-01-01 | reverse complement strand
GAAGATGCCGAACCTACTTTTACTAATTTAACATTAATTGACCGGCTCCCGAATTCCCCGCAGTGGAATTATACGGTGGGTACGGGCTACAGACACTTGGCTGAAAATGGAAACTGGCTTTTCACCTGGAGCAGAAATATGCTGGATAACCGTGCACTGAAATATTACAGAAACGTCGAAACTCCCGAAAATCTGCTTTACGATTATAAATCTCAGGAAATTGAAAACAAAATGCGTATTGACCGCAATTTTACAGTTTCCGATTATCAGTTCAGTACGGGTGCAAACATTAATTTTGCAAAGTATTTCAATAATTCTACCATCAAAAATGTGACTCAGAACGCTGTTAATTTTGATGCTTTTACCTCGGAAATTAATCTGATTCAATACGGATTATATCTTCAAACCGCTAAAAAATTCATTGCTAACAGACTTCAGCTTTCTGCGGGATTCCGTTTGGATGCAAGTGATTATTCGTCTAATACAACTAATCCTTTAGAGCAATTTTCGCCGAGATTTTCTTTAAGTTACAAACTCGCAGATCAGTTTACGGTGAATTTCAATACCGGAATTTTTTACCAGCTGCCGGCTTACACTGCTTTAGGCTATGTTGAAAACGGAAATCTCAGCAATGAAAATACTTTAAAATACATCAGGAATTCCCATTTAGTAGGAGGAGTTGAGTATAACGGTAAGAATAATCTGCGAATGACATTTGAAGGTTATTATAAAAAATACAGCAATTATCCGTTCTCGCTCCGCAACCAGATTTCACTTGCCAATATAGGTGCAGATTTTGGTGTAGTTGGCAGCGAACCGCTTGATTCACGCGGTTTTGGTGAAACTTATGGTATTGAATTTCTCGCGCAGAAACGTACTGTGAATAATTTTTATGGAATTTTGGCCTACACTTTTGGATACTCTAAATTTTCCGATGCAGCTGGCAGATTATTACCGTCAAGTTGGGATTCCCGACATATTCTTACGATGACTGCAGGAAAATATTTCAACAGAAACTGGAATATTGGTGCGAGATTCAGAATGCAGTCCGGTTTGCCGGAAACGCCTTACGATCTGCAGCGAAGTGCTTTGGTAAACATTTGGAACATCAATAATGGTCCGATTCAAAACTTTACTTTACTCAATTCTTCAAGAGGAAATCTTTCGCACCAGCTGGATCTTCGTGCCGAGAAAAAATGGATTTTTAAAAAATGGCAGTTTACCGCATATATCGATGTTGTAAATGCGTACGGATCTAAAAGCCCTAGCGGGTTGCCGGTGGTTAATCTGCAGCGTGATACCCAGAACAACGGCATTATAGCTAATCCTGGAGCACCACAAAACGAACAGTATTATCTTTTGGAAACTGGTGAGGCAGACCGTTCTACACCACTTCCTTATTTCGGATTTATTTTCGAATTTTAAAGATTATTCTTTAAAAGGCATTTAGCCGGAAAAATTAATGAGAAGATGAGTTTTTAATATCTTCCATAATCCATTCCAGCTGGATGTCTTTTTTTTCTAAAACCTGCTGTGTTGTCGGTAAAATTTCTTTGTGTGGGGTTACCCCTTTTTTGGTATAAGTGAAATCAATATCCGGCTGAACAAGCATTAAACCAATGGGCAGATAAAGTTTGGAGTTCGGGAGTTTTTTTGTAGAATACCGACCCGCTACCGTACCATCGTTGGCGCCACCGGTTTCCTCACCTACCAGAAATGCTCGTTTTTCATGCTTCAGTTTTGAAGGCAGAATAGAGGCAGCGGAAAAACTGCTGCCGTTGATGAGTGCATAAATCTTACCCTTAAAATTATTCTCTTTAGGTTTTTTGAGCCCAAACATTCCGTTATTTCTTAAATAAAATCGGTCACCATTTTTCTTGATGGATAATGCTGTGCCGGCGAGATAAAAAGGGTAGACCAGAACAGCCACCGGCTTGGTAAGCACCGAAAATTCCGAAAGATAATTAGCCTGATACATCGCCGAAGGAGAGGTAATTTCAATATCCTTGATAAACTGAAATTTTTCCGATACCAGATACGAGTACAGATTATTGATTTCGGAAAGTGAACCGCCGAGATTGTCGCGGATATCGAGGATCAGATATTGTGCGGGAGATTTTTTAAGAACGGCAAAACTCTCTTTGTAAAATTTCTTGGAAAAAGTCCCTGAAAATGTTTTTATTTTCATGTAGGCAACCGTACTGTCTTTCGTGGGAAACTGAAGATCCCGGTTAAAACTTTTGGTAATAAAATTGTAGTCTTTCGTTTTTCCCTTCTCGCTTTTTGTGATCTTTTTGTTTGCATTTTCTACCTTTTTCTTTTCTGCTTTGGTGAATTTTTCTCGTTTTAAATAAAAGGTTTTGATTTCGTTCCTGTACAGGGCTTCAATTTTTACACTGTCTAGAATTCCGTGTTCCGCGGTAAAATAAGAAGACCATCTTCTGGCAAGAATGTATTTTTGGAAAGTCTGGTTTTCGCCGTCGCTGTTTACAAAGGGCTTGTATCTGTTCAGAAGATCTTTAGCAGGAATATCTTTAATTTTAAGAATTTCTGTGCCTACATTCATATCTGGAATTTTGTCGGCATTGTCTTTTACAAAAATCCGGTCTCCATCGAGAAGAAAATTATACCGACTCAGTAATCCTTTCTGTTTTTCAAGATTTTTGATTTCTTTGCGTGTCAGCCGTTTATCCAGCGGAACCAGACGCAGGTGAGCTTCTTTGATCTGGGCGATAACCGGCGCCAGTTTTCTGTAAAACTCATTCGGTTTTAGAGGTTTATGCAGCGTAGTTTTTAAACTGTCGAATTTATAATCAAGTTCTTCTTTAGAGATGTACCAGTAGAGATTTGGATGGAGTTTCTGCAGTTTTTCGTAAGCAAAATCTACATCTTTCCGCAGTTTTTCTGGAGCGATGGTGATTTCGTGTTTTTCATTATGCTTTTTTACAGAAACACATGAAGTGAAAATTAGAAGAAGAAGGAAAAGATATTGCGTTTTCAAATTAAATAATTTTTATAAAAATATATCTTTTTCTTGAGAATCTGTCAAGTTCAAAAGAACAGAAAACTCTGCCCGAAAGCAGAGTTTATATTTTTTGTTCAATTATTCAGATTATCCTAAAACCGTTACCGTATTTTGCAGCATTTCGAAAATTGCATCTCTTCCGTTTTCCGGTTTCACGTTTACAGCGCGGGTTCCATTGAAATGAAGACAGGTTACGTAGCCCAGTTGTGCAGCATCAAGACAGGTAAATTTCACGCAGTAATCCAAAGCTAAACCTACAATTTCAACTAATTTGATGTCATGGTATTGTAGAAAATCGTCTAAACCTGTTTTCACAAAATGATTGTTATCCTGAAATCCGCTGTAACTGTCGACCTCGGTATTTTTCCCTTTCTGAATGACGTGTGTAACTTTTTCGCGGTTCAGATCCTTATGAAATTCTGCACCGAAAGTTCCCTGAACGCAGTGATCCGGCCACATAAACTGAGGAATCCCGTTGAGGATAATTGTTTCACCTACTTTTTTTCCGTTAGTGGAAGCGAAACTTTTGTGATCTGCGGGATGCCAGTCCTGGGTAAGCACGATTTGATCGTACTGGTTCTCCTCCATTAAAAGGTTAATATAAGGAATTATTTCGTTGGCTCCGGGAACCGCTAATGCGCCGCCTTCACAGAAATCATTCTGAACATCTACTATAATAAGGGCTTTCTTCATATCTTAAGCTTAAATTTTTAATATAATTTTGTGAAATACAGCAAATCAAACTTTGATTTTATGTTGTAAATTTACGAAACAGCAGCCGCAAAATTTCAGCCAAAAAAAATCATCAGCCAAATCGGCAATTTTTTAATTAACAATGGACAAAACAATACCAGTAAAATTTACACATCAACGCAGTCAGGCGAAAAACTGTGATTTTGAGTTTAGGCTTCCATTAATTAAGAAAAAAAACAGAAAAGGATGGGAGTGAAAAAATCGCTGAACCATCCGAAGGATTTACAGGAAATTAAGGCGCGTATTCACCGTCTTTCGGAAGAGTCTGTACCCAGGTGGGGAAAAATGAATGCGGCGCAAATGTTACGTCATTGCGACAGGATTCTCGAGGTAGGATTTGGTAAAATTGTTTTACCTAAGATTAATATTATAATAAAATCAGTTGGTATTATTACGAAGATTGAAATGAGGACTTTCAATAATGGAATTCCACCGAATATGCCCACCTTTAAAGAAGTCAATATAAAAGAAAATTGTAATTTTGAAAAGTCCCGCGAAGAATTACTGGCTTCACTTGATGAATTTACAGAAAGGTCAGCAAAAAATAATCTGCTCGCTGAGCATGCGCTTTTCGGGAAAATGACTAAAGAGGATTGGGGATTTATGGAGTATAAACACCTTAATCATCACTTAAAACAGTTTGGAGTATGAGCATAATTAATAAAATATTTGGCGGTTCTGCCGAAGAAAAGCAATCGCCGGAATTCTGGAGTCACATCAATTCCGAAGCAGATCTGGAGAAAGCAGTGGAGGAGTCGCATAATAAAAAGGTCGCAATATTTAAGCATTCTACAAGATGTTTCATCAGCAAAACGGTGTTGAAGAATTTTGAAAGAGAAGTTGCAGCATCCGACAAAGATGTTTCATTTTATTTCCTTGACCTTTTGGCACACCGTGATCTGTCGAATAAAATTGCTGACGAGTTGGGTGTTCAGCATCAGAGTCCGCAGCTGATTGTTCTGGAAAACGGCAACGCAGTAAAAAATGCGTCGCACCAGAGTATTTCTTTATCTTTAACTTAGTTCCGGAGAAATTGTGATGGAAAATATAGAGAGCTATTTATCGGAAATTCTGGAGATTCCAAAAGAAGCCGTAACCGCATGCAGTAACTTTTATTCCCCTAAAAAGGTTTTGAAAAATGAGTTTCTTCTTCGTGACGGCGAAATCTGCAACGGAACTTATTTCGTGGAAAAAGGTTTGCTCAGGATGTATTCTATTGATAAAAACGGTAAAGAACATATCATTCAGTTTGCGCCGGAAAAATGGCTGATTTCTGACAGAAGTTCGCTTTATTTCAACGAGAAATCAAAATATTATATTGAAGCCGTAGAGGAATCTGAAATTTTGTTGCTTAATGCAGATTTTTTCACCAGTATTAATTTAGAATTTCCTAATACTGCCGAGAATAATGATCTTCTTCTTCAGAAACATATCCGAAATCTTCAGAATCGTGTAAATTCTTTATTAAGCGATACTGCGGAAGAAAGATATATGAGTTTTATCAAAATGTATCCGGATATTCTGCTTCGGGTACCGCAATGGATGGTAGCTTCTTACCTTGGTATTACTCCGGAAAGTTTAAGCCGCGTGCGGAAGGAACTGGCGAGAAAAAATTTCCAGACTTCATAAAAAAAGGAACTCAAACGAGTTCCTTTTTTAATTGATATAAAAAAAATTATTTCCCCAAATAAGATTTCAAAATCTTGCTTCTGGTGTTGTGTTTCAATCTTTTAATGGCTTTTTCTTTAATCTGACGGACTCTTTCTCTGGTCAGGTCGAAAGTTTCGCCGATTTCTTCCAAAGTCATTGGGTGTTTACCGTTCAGTCCGAAATATAAACGAACCAAATCGGCTTCTCTTGGTGTCAATGTCTGCAAAGCTCTTTCGATTTCAATCTGGAGTGATTCCAGCATAAGATCTTTATCAGGGCTTGGAGATTCACCGGAACGCAAAACGTCGTAGAGGTTAGAATCTTCACCTTCTACCAGTGGCGCATCCATTGATAAATGACGCCCTGAGTTTTTCATTGATTCCTTGATGTCGTCTTCGCTCATGTCCAGCACTTCGGCAAGTTCTTCGGGAGAAGGCGGTCTTTCGTTCTCCTGCTCGAGGTGTGCGTAAGCTTTGTTGATTTTATTGATCGAGCCAATCTTATTCAGAGGTAATCTTACAATTCTCGACTGTTCTGCCAGTGCCTGTAAAATCGACTGACGGATCCACCAAACTGCGTAGGAAATAAATTTAAAACCTCTGGTTTCATCGTATCTTTTTGCAGCTTTCATCAAACCTAAGTTACCTTCATTAATCAAATCCGGCAAAGAAAGTCCCTGATTTTGGTACTGTTTAGAAACGGAAACTACGAAACGGAGATTTGCCTTAATAAGTTTTTCCAGGGCAACCCTGTCTCCCGCACGAATTTTCTGTGCCAAATCTACCTCTTCGTCGGCGGTAATCAAATCCACTTTACCAATTTCCTGTAGATACTTGTCAAGTGATGCAGTTTCTCTGTTGGTAACCTGCTTTGTAATTTTTAATTGTCTCATGTATAAAAACCCGTCCACTTTAGGACTGCATTAGATTATACGATGCCAAAGCCGAAAAGGTTACAAATCGTGTAAAAAAGTATATTTTACGCGAAAAAATTTATAGATATTGGTCTAATTTTTTTTGTTTCGCATTGCTTTGACCTTGGCAACAGAGTCATCATTTACCAGTCTTTCATATTCCTCGCTTCCTGCGGGATAGATGGCAACTTTACCTTCCTCATTGTGGTGAACTCCGAAGCCGTATCGTTTTGCTAGTGCTGAAGAGCGAAAACATGCCTGTCCTTTGGAAAAGAAATCTTTCCGGCCTTTTGCTCTTTCGTTTTCAGTAATATCGTTTTTTTGAGCAAAGCATTCGAACATTACTTCATCTGAGGTGAAATGGTAAGGATTTTCAGCAACCATTTCATATTGAATATTTGCAAGAGTGGGATTTCTCTTTGTTGGTGGAATTTGCCCACTGGAAACAGGGCAGTCTTCAGCGATTTCTATAAAGGTATCTTTATAATTCGTAGTGTGGATTTTCATGTTTTGAAATTTTTTAAAGCCGATGTAAATGTATAAAAAAACTCATTCTGTAGTGTTCAGAATGAGTTTGAATAAATTAATTTAAGAGCGTCAATTATTTAATAATTAATTTATTAGATTGTTTTTTACCTTGAGCATGATACTGCAGCATATAGACTCCAGCATTTGCTTTCAATGAAATATTATTTTTTCCTTTGACAGTGATGCCGGAATAAATGATTCTGCCGTTCATATCAGAAATCAAGATGTTTCCTGCATACGCAGCTTCGAATGTAAAGTTTCCGTTGCTTGGGTTAGGGTAGATGCTGCTTTTTAAAAGATTTGTATCATTGGTAGACATCGGCTGTCCGCAAAGATATGGCGCATAATTTACAGTCCCTTTGGTGGAATCGTCTACACTGTGGAAAATTACGCTTTCAACCATAGCATCATCTGACAATTCATTTTCTCTCCAGCAGTTATTGGTTGCGCTGAGAGGATGCGGTGTATTATTGTAAAGTGCATAGATCTGACCGCCGTTTCCATTATTAAAGAACACATTTTCTCCTGTACTTCCCAAGCTTCCACCTCCAAAATCAGCCTGAGCGGTTCCAATTACCGTGATTCCCCAAAGGCTGCCACGGATCTGATTTTTTTCTACCTTAATAGCCATCACCTGGCTTCCGCTTCCCGATAATGATATTCCGCTTCCCCCGTTTGCCGGCACCGGCTCTGTATTATTGTCTGTTAAAACATTATTTGAAATGGATCCGGAGGAATTGTTTCCTGCAACGGTAATTCCGTAACGGTTGTCTTTAATAATATTGCCTTCAATCTGAGGATGATTTTCAACTCCTAATAAAGTTGAGACAGAAACGCCTCCAACTTTTGTGAGTGCTCGGTCGCCAATGATGGTATTATTTAAGATTTTTGTAGTGCCGGTACCACTTGGTCCCATATTGATCTGCGGTCGGTTAGAATTCCCTTTGGTATTACCGTAAAGATAGTTTCCGGTGAATTCTAATGCTACAGATTGGTTTGCACCTGAAGCAACGGCAGGAAGATCATTCTCGATGAACTGGGAATTTCTAACAATTGGGTTTCCGGTAGAGAAATTAAGGGACGCTCCCGTAACAAGACCAGATTTAAAATATCTAACAATGGAATTTTCCATTAAAAAATTTCCAGTTAAAGCCTGTATACCGCCGCCATATTCAAATGTTGTGTTCTTAATGGTTACGCTCGCTGTAGATTCCAGACGTATTCCTTTAAAGATTACAGCAGGATCGGTTGCAGTAACCAAAATATTTCCTGCGTTGGTATCATAAGTTCCGGCAATGGTAAGCTGTTTTCCACCATCTATTTTTAGGGTGGTATCTTCATCCATCAGAAGGGTGTCGCCATTCGAGATCGTAATGTCGGCGGTCATTTGGTATGCAGTTCCGTTATTTACCAAAACGGCAGGAGCTGCCGCAGAAAGGGACGCAAGGTTATAGGTTATTCCCGTTCCCGGACTTATAAATTGCGAAAATGCCACTGTTGAGGACAGAGATAAAAAAAGAAAAGAGAGTTTTTTCATTATGAATTAATTTTCTTCAAATATAAAATTTATTATGGTGTGAATAGAAATTTGGAATGTTAAAAATAAGTTTTAAATCTTTAATTTTGACTAAAATTGCTGAATTATGAAGTTTTCAAACATTATTATTGGTACGATGCGCTGGGGAGTTTGGGGCGCTGATCATTCGCGGAAAGGAGTTCAGGAATTAATTGAAACTTCTCTCGAAGAAGGATTTTCAACTTTCGATCATGCTGATCTTTACGGAAACTATACCACAGAGAAGCTTTTCGGTGATGCTTTCTCCGAAATGAAAATCAAAAGGGAAGACGTACAGTTCATTTCCAAATGCGGAATACAGATGCCGTGTAAGAACAGAAGCTACGGGATTAAATCCTACAATTATTCCCGGGAGCATATTTTAAAATCTGTCGATCAAAGTCTGGAAAATCTGCAAACCAATTATCTTGACCTTCTGTTGCTTCACCGACCATCACCCTTAATGAGTCCTGATGAAATATCAGAAAGTTTTGCGGTTTTACGGGAACAGAAAAAGGTAAGACATTTTGGGGTTTCTAATTTTTCAGTTTCGCAATATGAGCTTATTAATGATGCATTTCCGTTAATTACCAATCAGGTTGAAATCTCTGTAAATAAAGTTGATGCTTTTTACAATGGAACACTCGATCAGTTAATGCTGAAAAAACTGCGGCCTATGGCGTGGTCGGTCATGGGGGATTATTTTACAGAAAATTCTGCTCAGAATATCAGATTAAAGACAGTCATTAAGGATCTTTGTATAAAATATGGAACTGAAGAAAACCAGCTTCTTTTAGCCTTTTTGCTTGCTCATCCTGCTCGAATAATTCCCGTAATAGGAACGTCTAAGCCGAAGACAATCAGAGAATTCAGAAAAAGTTTAACAATAAAAATGGATGCTGAAGACTGGTTCGCAATTCTTCAGGCCTCTGAAGGAAGAGAGGTTGATTAAAAGATTATTAAAAAAAATTGTGTAATTCAATTTAATTTGTAACTTGCACCCGTTTTTATATCCGAAATCAATCTTTGTTCATCAATTGTTGACTTTCATTTATAATTTCAACAAGTATTAATTTTTTAATTTTTTTTATGATGAACATTTTTGTTTCAAACATCAATTACTCTACAAGAGAAGAGTCATTGCAAGACCTTTTTTCAGAATTTGGCGAAGTATCTTCTGCTAAAATTATCACAGACAGAGAAACCGGTAGATCCAGAGGATTCGGTTTCGTAGAAATGAGCGACGAAGACGGTAAAAACGCTATCGAAGCTTTAAACGGAAAAGAATTGGACGGTAAAGAACTTAACGTTTCTGAAGCTAAGCCAAGAGAAGACAAACCAAGAAGAAGTTTCGACAATAATCGTGGCGGAGGCGGCGGTTACGGTGGAGGAAATCGTGGAGGCGGAAGCGGATACGGTGGAGGAAATCGTGGCGGTTCAAACTGGTAAGATTTTACAACTAATAGTGAAGCGGCTTTTAAGCCGCTTTTTTTTTGCCTATGAGCAAAGGAAGAAATTTATTTGCTGCGAATAAAGATATACGCATCACTGAAATAAATAGTTCTGTTTCCGAAATTCTCACGCACGAGATTGTCGAACATGATTTTGAGATGATAATTTCCCAAATCATGCTCCAGTGATATCTCTGGAACCGAAAGACGGCCTGTTCTGTTGCTGTACTTTGCCATCAATGCCTGTATTTCTTTACTTGCATCCCAGCTTACATTATTGTTTAATGTGATAATTAAGATTTTTTCCGTTTGCTGGCTCTGTATGGTAAAAACATCCGGCCCAACAGTTAAACCGCCGGTTTCCGGATAATTGTCAACCCTGGCGAAAAAATCATAATCCTTTACAGACCGTACTCTGTTTTCTGCCACAAGTTCAAAATTTTCTCCAAAAAAACTCTTGGTCTTTTCAATATTCGAAAATGCAGACCGAACCATACCTTCTATTCCGTATAAAGTTCCTTTATCAATATTATTGGTAATAATCTTTTGATGTTTTGGATTCATATAATTCAACACGAATTCTTTCTCCTCACGTTTTAATAAAAACCCGATTTTATTTGAAATTTCATCTGCAATGGTGTCTGAAACTTTTACACTGAAATCAATTTTACCATTTTTAATTAAATTATTTTGATTCAGGATATTTTGAAGTTCAGTTTTCTGACTTCTTTTGGCGACAGAAAATGTATTGAGATAAGGAAAGGCCAGTGCAAATAAACCGATCGTAAAGAGGCTAACCGGGACGAATTTAATCGTCGCTTTAGATATAAAAATAAAATAGAAAACTACCAGCGTTAGCCAAATCGCTAATAGCAGCACAAAATATCTTGGTTCTGTATATCCGTATTCTAAAATTCTGGTAAAAATTGCGGTGAAAAGCAAAACAAGAAGCGGAATCAGGGTAAAATAGAATACTTTCGAAAATATTCTTACCCATGAGGCTCTTGATTCATGTTTTAAAGGATGTACAAGCAGTAAAGCCAAAATTCCGACAACAGCGTAAGCTAAAATTAAATACGAAACCCAGCCCCTCGGCAGTTCCCAGTTAATAAGGATTTTAGCAGAATATAAATAAAGAATTACGGCATAAATAAGCAAAAGCGGAATTAAAATGTATTGCGTGAAAAATTTCAGAATTACAGGATATGTTCCGTGTTTCTCCAAATCAAGAAGACCTTTTTCATTAAACATGAGAAAAATAAAACTGCTGCCGAAAATGGAAAGAAAATAAAAGGTGTCAAGATAATACTGTTCACTGAAATTAAAACTGAAAAGTTGATCTACTGCCAGAATTGCCAGTTCTACACCACCCGTTAAAACACCGGTAAAAACACCGGTAAGAAATATATTGATGAATAAATTCTTGTTGTATTGCCAGAAATTAAGCTCTTTTTCTTTACCGAAAAATGCAATAAATGACACCAAAAGATGCGAAAGAATAAAAGCAGGCACAATTAAAAAAGCAAACCGCTCCGTAAAATATTTTTTCTCTTCCGGCAGCAGAAAATAGAAAAATACTAAGAACAAAACCCCGGCAATCTCCAGTACAATTTGCTTCCCAATCCTTTGCGAAAGCATTTTCAATGCAAACATGAGTGAAATCCCAAGGCAGGAAACCAGCGCGAACTTTATAAAAAAAAAAAAATTGGGATTCGAATTGAAATCGCCGTGTGCATAACATATCAGCGATACTGAACCCAGAAAAGACATGAGCAATACCATCGGGTATTCCCGAATGATTTCGCCTGCTTTGCCGGATATGTCGCGTATTTTTTTAAGCATAGGAGTAAGATTAAGCTGTTTATTTTTTCTTCTTCTTGTCCTTCTTTTTTCCTTTTTTCTTCTCCTTTTTGTTTGAAGTAATTTCGTTGATAAAATCGCTTATCGGACTTTCATCTTTCTTCTCAGAACGGGTGATCCCAGCAATATTGATCAATTCATTGGTTGTAAGGAGTTGCTCATCAAGAAGGGTTTTTACGAGCTCCGGAACAGAATGATTGAAATAGTTTTCCGCAAAATTCCTGAGCACAAATTTGCGGTAATCATCATAAGGAATCGCCACAGAATATTTAAAGATTCGGCCTTCTTTTTCGGTGATTAAAAATTCCTTTTCGACAAGGATTTTCATGAAAGTAGAAACCGTATTCTGATGTGGTTTTGGTTCCGGATATGCTTCCATGACGTCTTTCATGTAAGCGGAATTCAGTTTCCACAAAATATTCATCAAGAGCTCTTCCGAATGGGTTAGCGTATTTATTTTCATAGTTTTTAGTGCTGGAATTGGATGTTGGTATAAAGGTAAATAAAAGAAACTAATACAGCGATTAAAGCTCCGGTAATCACTTCTTTGGTCGTATGTCTTTTTAGAATAACTCTTGTAATTCCTACCAAAATTGCGATCACAAGCCATAGAAGTCCCAAAACAGGGCTTTCACCAAAAAATAGTGCCGCTACAAAAACATTAAAAGCGGTATGCATGGAACTTTTAATGAAATAATTGCTGAACTGCAGTACCAGAAGCAGAATCATGAGAAATATCATGAGAACATCCGGGGATGCTGTAGTTACGTAATCATAAATGAGATATACCCCGATACACCCGGAAATAAAAAAATATAAACTCTTCCGTTGGTTGCGGTTAGATACATCTAAATTGGTGTAATTGCCTTTCTTTACATTCCATACAATCCAGATAATTATAGGCAGAACAGTTAGCAGTAAAATGGGTACAAAGGTCTGTATTGAAGCAGCAGCAGAATAATTCTTGGAGCTAATATAAATGAAAAATATGATAAGGGAAACAAGCGGATTAAAGAAATTCGAGATGAATTTTGAAACTCCAATCAAAACCGGCGGGTAGTTTTTTAACATACGTAAAATTATGGTTCCAAAAATAAGTTTTTTTTAAATGAAGTATGATAAAATTCTCTTTTGAAGCTATCTGTAAAGACAAAGTTTTTTAGTATTTTTGCGACATATTTCGATTAAACATGAAAGAATTTTCAAAAGAAGTGTATCTTCAGTGGTACGAAGAAATGACGATGTGGAGAAGGTTTGAAGACAAATGCCGTTCTCTCTACCTTAAACAGAAAATCCGTGGATTTCTACATTTGTACAACGGGCAGGAAGCAATACCGGCCGGTTTTGCCCATGCAATGGATCTTACCAAAGACAGTATGATTACAGCCTACAGATGTCACATTCACCCAATGGCAATGGGAGTTGACCCGAAAAGAATTATGGCAGAACTCTGCGGTAAAGCTACGGGAACTTCCGGCGGTATGGGTGGTTCTATGCACATCTTCAGCAAAGAAAAAAGATTTTATGGCGGCCACGGAATTGTGGGAGGTCAAATCCCTTTGGGTGCTGGAATCGCTTTCGGAGATAAATATTTTGAAACCGGTGGTGTAAACATCTGTTTCTTCGGAGATGGTGCTGCCCGCCAGGGTTCACTTCACGAAACGTTTAATATGGCAATGAACTGGAAACTTCCTGTAGTTTTCGTGGTTGAAAATAACCAGTATGCGATGGGAACTTCAGTGAAAAGAACGGCCAATCACGAAGATATTTACAAACTTGGTCTTGGTTACGAAATGCCTTGCCTTCCTGTAGATGCTATGGATCCGGAAAAAGTTGCAGAAGCGGCTTACGAAGCAATTGAAAGAGCGAGAAGAGGCGATGGACCAACTTTTATTGAAGCAAGAACTTACCGTTACAGAGGACATTCAATGTCTGATGCAGAACCTTACAGATCAAAAGAAGAAGTTGCTGAACACAAGAAAGACGATCCCATCGAGATCGTAAAACAAAGAATTCTCGAAAACAAATGGGCTTCTGAAGACGAACTGAATGTTCTGGATGAAAAATCCAGAGATTTCGTTGAAGAATGCGTTGAGTTTATGGAGCAGTCTCCATATCCAACTGCAGACAAAGTTTACGAATATGTTTATGCTCAGGAGGATTATCCATTCCTTGACAAATTAGAAAATAACTGATAATTAAATTTGAAATCCGAAGCTGGAGACTGCAAAATCTCCTGCTTCGGCTTTTTAATCTCAAATAATAAAAATTATGGCTGAAGTAATTACAATGCCCCGACTTTCCGATACAATGACGGACGGGAAAGTAGCCAAATGGCACAAAAAAGTTGGCGACGCGGTGAAAGAGGGCGATATTTTAGCAGAAATTGAAACCGACAAAGCCGTTCAGGATTTTGAATCAGAATATAACGGAACGCTATTGTTTATCGGTACTGAAGAAGGCGGATCTTCTCCGGTAGATTCTGTTTTGGCAATTATTGGTAATGCAGGCGAAGATATTTCAGCATTGAAAGGCGGAAATTCTCCATCTGCGGATGCGGGAACTTCCCCAACAGAAGCAGCAGGAATTCCCGAAGAAAACAAAACCGAACAGAATGTGACCGATGTAGAAACGACCAAACCTGTTGAAAAAGAAGAAGGAACTGCATCAGCAGAAATTCCCGCAGGTGTGGAAGTAATCACGATGCCTCGTCTTTCCGATACGATGACTGAAGGTAAAGTCGCCAAATGGCACAAAAAATTAGGTGATACCGTTAAAGAAGGCGATATTTTAGCAGAAATTGAAACCGATAAAGCGGTTCAGGATTTCGAATCCGAATTCAACGGAAATCTTCTATATGTAGGAACTGAAGAAGGCGGAGCAAGTCCGGTAGATACTATTTTAGCGATTATCGGTCCTGAAGGAACCGATGTTTCCGGAATTATCTCAGGTGGCGGAAAAAAATCAGAAAATAAAACTCCTGTTGCTGAAGCGAAAGCAGAAACTTCCAAGACAGAAACGGCTTCGACTCCTGTAGCTGCTTCAACTGGCGAGCGTGTGGCGATTTCTCCTTTGGCAAAAAAAATAGCTGAAGATAAAGGAATTGACGTTCATGCTTTGAAAGGAACAGGTGAGAACGGAAGAATCGTTAAAAAAGATGTAGAAAGTTTCACACCGTCTTCTCAAACTCCTCAGGTAGCAGAAACTAAATCTGTTGCTGAAGTAAAAGCTGCTCAGCCTGTAATGAATTTTGTTCAGGGTGAAGATTCTGAAACACCGAATTCTCAGGTGAGAAACATTATCGCGAAAAGACTTTCTGAAAGTAAATTCACCGCTCCGCATTATTATCTGATTGTTGAAATCAACATGGATAAAGCAATTGAGGCAAGAAAAGAAATCAATTCATTACCTGATACCAAAATTTCATTCAATGATATGGTGATTAAAGCGACTGCAATGGCTTTAAGAAAACATCCGCAGGTAAATTCAACATGGCATGCAGATAAAATTGTTCACCACGGAAACATCAATGTGGGCGTTGCAGTAGCAATTCCAGACGGGTTGGTAGTTCCTGTTCTGAAAAATGCAGACCAGATGAATTATAATCAGATTTCTGCCGCAGTGAAAGATATGGCCGGAAGAGCAAAATCCAAAGGCTTGAAAGCCAACGAAATGGAAGGTTCAACATTCTCTGTTTCCAATTTGGGAATGTTCGGAATTGAAACATTTACCTCGATCATCAACCAGCCTAACTCTGCAATTCTTTCTGTAGGAGCGATTGTTGAAAAACCAATTGTGAAAGACGGACAGATCGTTGTAGGAAATACCATGAAACTTTCGCTTGCCTGCGACCACCGTGTGGTTGACGGGGCAACTGGCGCACAGTTTTTACAGACTTTAAGAACGTATTTGGAACAGCCTTTAACGCTGCTGCTCTAAATTAAAATTTATATTTCTGAAATCCTTTCAAATGTATTTTTGGAAGGATTTTTCTTTACATATTAAAATCATTTTCACTATTTTTGAAACCATGATAAAAGCAAGTAATATTCATAAATCATACGGAGATTTAGAAGTTCTGAAAGGCGTAGATGTACACATTCTCGAGGGCGAAGTAGTGTCGATCGTCGGAGAATCGGGGGCCGGTAAATCTACACTCTTGCAGATTTTAGGAACTTTGGATACACCGACGAATCCCAAAAGTTTCAATACCGAGATTGCCTTAGCCGGAAAATCATTTATCGAAATGAGTGACAGGCAGCTTTCTAAGTTTCGGAACGAGAATATAGGCTTTGTTTTTCAGTTTCACCAGCTTTTACCCGAATTTACGGCACTCGAAAACGTGTTGCTCCCAACCAGGATTTCAGGAAAAAACGAAAAAGAATCCCTAGATAAAGCCTATTCTCTTTTCGAAGATCTGAATATTGCCCACCGCCTTCATCACAAACCTAACGAAATGTCGGGTGGAGAAGCGCAAAGAACCGCAGTCGCAAGAGCCTTGATTAATTCCCCAAAAATTATTTTCGCCGATGAACCTACAGGTAATCTGGATTCTAAAAACGCCGATGATCTGCACCAGCTGTTTTTCGACCTCAGAGACAAATACAACCAGACTTTTGTCATCGTAACTCACAATACGCATCTGGCCGACACTACAGACAGGAAACTGGTGATGAAAGACGGGCAGATTATCTACTGATCCTGTCTATTGTAAATTCTATAATTTTTACTAACTTTAAAAATTAAGAATTTTCTGTTTCACCCAGAATCCATAAGAATATGTCCATAAAATTTCTTGCAGAAGACGACAGACCTCGGGAAAAATTTTTACTCAAAGGTAAAAATGCGCTGTCTGATGCCGAACTTCTTGCGATTATCATGGGCAGCGGAAACCGCGAAGATTCTGCAGTGGAACTGGGCAGAAAGATTCTGCATTCCGTAGAAAACAATTGGCATAATTTATCACTGCTTTCGCTTTCAGATTTAATGAAATTTAAGGGAGTGGGCGAAGCGAAGGCAATCTCTATCGCTGCAGCCCTGGAAATAGGCCGCAGGCGTGCAGCCCAGGAAGTTCCTGAAAAAATTCAGATCCGCGAAAGCAAAGACATTTATAAAGTGCTGCAGCCTTATCTTTCAGATCTTCAGACTGAAGAATTCTGGGCGATATTTCTAAATCAGAACAACCGGATTTTGGGTAAATCGAGACTATCCGCTGGCGGAATTAATCAGTCTGTTGTTGATGTGCGTATTCTGTTCAAGACAGGCCTGGAGCATCTTGCCACCGCAATTGCGGTTGCCCACAACCATCCTTCCGGAAACCTGAAACCCAGCCAGGAAGATCTGCGAATCACCAAACAGATTGCGGATGCTGGTAAAATTCTTAACATCCAGTTGTTGGATCATTTAATTATTTCACAGAATGCTTATTTCAGTTTTGCCGACGAAAATTTATTATGATTAAGAGACTGAATTATCAGCAAATTGACTTTGAAAAATACCAACATTGTATCGAAACCTCGTTGCAGCGTAATTTTTATGCGAAAAAGGAAATTCTCGACACCTTGTGTGAAGAATGGGAACTTCTGGTTTCCGGAGATTATGATTATATAATGCCCGTGCCTTTGAAAAAGAAATACGGATTCCATTTCGTACTGATGCCGCTTTTTTGTCAGCAACTTGGAGTTTTCAGTAAGACGGTTAACCGTGAAATGGAACAGCAGTTCCTTACATTTCTAAAGCGAAATTACAGAGTGTTCTCGTATTACTTCAACCATCAGAATACCTTTAATCAATATTTGAAGGTGAAGAAAAATTATTTTATCGAACGGATGGAGTATTCAGTTCTGAGAAAAAATTATTTTAAAGGCCGCAAATCCACAGTAAAAACTGCCCAATATCTTGATTTTAAGGAAGTCGGATTGGCGGAGACCTTCGGTTTCATTACAGATAATTTCAAAGGTTTGGAAAAAAGGAGCGATTTGCAGAAATTCCTTAGTTATCTGAAGTTTCTGGAAACAAAAAAGATGCTCAGGATTTTCGGTGCATTTAAAGAAAATCAGCTCGCAAGTCTGGCAATTATGATCTGTGAAGGTGAGTCTTTTGCATTACTTGGACTTGTAAATGATGAAAAATACCGGCTCGATAATGGAGCATCATATCTTATTGACTGCATCCTTAAAGAAAATATTCATGAGAAATCATTTGATTTTATGGGCGGAAGTATCCGTGGAATCGAGGTTTTCTTTAAAAGTTTCGGCTCAGTTTTACAGGAATATCCAGTGTTGGAAAACACAAAAAAAGATTTACTGCTAAACATATTAAGGAAATAGCAAATTATTAGTAATTTTGCACCCTAATTTTCATTATGATCGATTGGCCTTATTTTCCTTACGCGTTTGCTGTTCTGTTGGCGTTGCCCTTTCTGGTTTTCATCAGACAGTTCGTGTTCAGCTACATCAAGCTCAAGAATCAGGAGATCAAATTATTAACCGTAAAAGGGAATTCCGAGCAGCGCGTTCATGCCTACGAGAGGCTTACCCTGTTTCTTGAAAGAATGAAACCTGCAAATCTCGTGACCAAATTCGACCGCAGCCTTGCGCCGCACGAGTACGTTTTCCTCATCGAAAAAACCATTAACGAAGAATTCGATTACAATGCTTCGCAGCAGCTGTATCTAACAAAGAATACGTGGAAAAATGTAGTGAGCTCCAAGAACAGTGTCATCCATTTAATTCATACGACGTACGAAAACCTTAGTGATAGTGCTACGCTTGATGAATTTAAAACTGTATTTCTCATGAATTACATGAATGAAAATGATTTCATTGCCCAAACTATTGAAGAGTTAAGAAAAGAAAACCTTATTGTAAATTAAAATAAATAAATGATACCAAATTTTAAAGCACATCCATGGCACGGGATTTCAGCAGGAGGAGATGTACCTAATGTTGTAAATGTTTTTGTAGAGATCGTTCCCAGTGATACCATCAAATACGAAATCGACAAACAGAGCGGTTATCTGAAAGTTGATCGCCCGCAGCAGTTTTCCAATATCATTCCCGCACTTTACGGATTTATTCCGCGTACTTACTGTCATGATGAAGTACTGAAACTTGCAATAGAAAGTGGAGCAGAAGATGTTCAGACAGGTGACCTTGATCCGCTGGATATCTGCGTATTGAGCTCGCATAACATCCACGCCGGCGGTATGTTGATGGAAGCTATTCCAATTGGTGGTTTCAAGATGATTGATAAAGGTGAAGCTGATGATAAAATTGTGGCAGTAATGAAAGGCGATCACGCTTTCGGACACTTCCGAGATATCGAAGAGCTTCCACAGGCCGAGATCAAGAGATTGATGCACTATTTCCTTACCTATAAAAACCTTCCGGATGAACCTGCAAAATGTAGAATCCAGGAAGTTTACGGTGCTGACCATGCAAAAAAGGTAATTAAAGCTTCGCAAAAAGATTATGCAAGCAAATTTGGAGGTTAAATCCTTTGAATTTAAGCAGTAACAAAGGCAGATGTATATTCATCTGCCTTTTTTATTTTATCAAAGTTTACTGAAGAATTTAAAATAAATTGTGTATTTTCGGTTTATGTTTTTTTAACAGGATGTTAACATTAAAAAATAATCTATGAATTTATTTATTTTAGTACCCATCTTTGGTATTATTGCCTTAATCTACACTTTTATTCAGAGTTCCTGGGTGAGCAAACAGAACGCCGGTAACGACCGCATGAAGGAGATTAGTGGGCACATTGCCGATGGTGCCATGGCTTTCCTTAAAGCAGAATACAAAATTATGATGTATTTCGTAGTGATTGTAGCTGTATTACTCGCTTTAATGGGTGCCAGTAACGCAAATTCACACTGGAGTATTGGTCTCGCATTTGTCTTCGGCGCTATTCTTTCTGCACTGGCTGGATTCATCGGAATGAAAATCGCCACCAAAGCCAACGTAAGAACTGCAGAAGCTGCAAAAACATCACTTTCTAAAGCTCTAAAGGTTTCCTTCACTGGAGGTTCTGTAATGGGAATGGGTGTTGCAGGATTAGCCGTATTGGGTTTAGGGGCCTTATATTTAATTATTAAACAGATCTTCGCGCCAGGTTCCGCAGCAAATACACATGAAATGGAGAAAGCCATTGAGATCCTTACAGGATTCTCTTTAGGTGCAGAATCCATAGCACTTTTTGCACGTGTTGGAGGTGGAATTTATACTAAAGCCGCCGATGTAGGTGCCGATTTAGTAGGTAAAGTGGAAGCTGGTATTCCGGAGGATGATCCAAGAAACCCTGCGACAATTGCAGATAACGTGGGTGATAACGTGGGTGATGTTGCAGGAATGGGAGCCGATTTATTCGGATCTTATGTAGCAACAGTTTTAGCAACAATGGTGTTGGGTAACGAAACAATTTCCCCGGATCTTTTCGGCGGATTTGCACCGATTCTTTTGCCAATGCTGATTGCCGGTACAGGAATCATCTTCTCGATGATAGGGACACTATTTGTGAAAATCAGCGAAACCGCTGAACTTGATACTGCCCCGGTACAGAATGCTTTAAATATGGGGAACTGGGGAAGTATTGTACTTACCGCAATCTCTTCTTACTTTCTGGTAAATTATTTATTGCCTGAAACCATGACTTTAAGAGGTCACGAATTTACAAAGATGGGTGTTTTCGGAGCTATTATCGTAGGTTTGGTTGTAGGTACATTAATGAGCATCATTACTGAGTACTATACTGCAATGGGTAAAAGACCTGTTAAAAGTATTGTAAAGCAATCCTCAACAGGTCACGCAACCAATATTATCGGCGGACTAGCCGTGGGTATGGAATCTACACTTTTACCGATTTTAGTGCTGGCTGGTGGTATTTACGGATCTTATCTTTGTGCAGGATTATACGGTGTAGCAATTGCTGCAGCCGGAATGATGGCTACTACTGCCATGCAGTTGGCAATTGACGCTTTCGGACCGATTGCCGATAACGCAGGTGGAATTGCAGAGATGAGTGAATTACCGAAAGAAGTTCGTGAAAAGACAGATATTTTAGATGCAGTAGGAAATACCACAGCGGCAACAGGAAAAGGTTTTGCAATCGCGTCAGCTGCATTGACAGCTTTGGCTTTATTTGCAGCCTTCGTGGGAATTGCAGGTATTGATGGCATTGATATTTACAGAGCCGATGTATTGGCAGGTTTATTTGTCGGAGCAATGATTCCATTCATTTTCTCTTCATTGGCAATCAAAGCTGTAGGAGAAGCGGCAATGGCAATGGTAGAGGAAGTTCGCCGGCAGTTCCGCGAAATCCCGGGAATTCTTGAAGGTAAAGCAACCCCGGAATACGAAAAATGCGTAGCCATTTCTACAGATGCATCAATCAAAAAAATGTTGTTACCTGGCGCAATCGCTTTGGTTTCTCCGCTTTTGGTAGGATTTATTTTTGGACCTGAGGTGTTAGGAGGATTTCTTGCAGGCGCTACGGTTTCAGGTGTACTGATGGGAATGTTTCAGAACAATGCCGGAGGTGCGTGGGATAATGCTAAAAAATCTTTTGAAAAAGGTGTGGATATCAACGGGAAAACTTTCTACAAAGGTTCCGAGCCGCACAAAGCTTCTGTAACGGGAGATACAGTAGGCGATCCTTTCAAAGATACTTCCGGTCCTTCAATGAACATTCTGATTAAGTTAATGTCCATCGTTTCATTGGTGATTGCACCTACTTTGGCCATTATGCACAAAGATAAAATTGAAAATAACAGAAGAGAAAAACTGGAATCGCTCAATAAAATGATGGGAGTTACTACTGTTGCAGCTGAGGCTCCGGGTATGGATGCAGGGACTTCTGCTACATCGCAGACGGTACAAGGCGGTTTAAATGCTGATGGTGATTATGTATATGACACCGGAAATGTTCAGGAAGTGAAACTAACCGATAAATCCATCTTAATGGGGCAGAACAGCCAGCTTTATGCGCTGTATAACGGAATTAAACTTAAAGATCAGGCACTTTTGGATCCGAACACCTGGTTCACCATTGAAAATCTACATTTCCAAAGCGGAAGCAGCGATTTAAAGCCAGGTTCAGAAGCTCAGTTGACAAACCTCGCGGAAATCATGAATGCTTATCCTACTTTAAGAGTAAAATTAGGAGGTTATACTGATGATACCGGAAATGCCGACAGCAATATGAAACTTTCGAATCTCCGCGCCCAAACGGCAAAACTGAAATTACTCGAAATGGGGATTTCGGGTGACAGAATCGAAGCAGAAGGTTACGGCCCGCTCTTCCCAATCTGTGAAGCCAATGATACCGATGAATGTAAAGCACAGAACAGAAGAATAGATGTAAGAGTGCTTAGCTTCTAAAAAAATACTAAAATAATAAATCCCGACTGAAAAGCCGGGATTTATTGTTTAATACTGTTCGTAAAAGAATTTAATAAGTTACCACCGTTTTCTTCTTACATAAATAAAAGTCAGAAGAGCAATAAAAGCCATTAATCCTAATGTGAAAAAATAGCCGGAAGGCTGCCTAAGCTCAGGCATATTCTCGAAATTCATTCCATAAATTCCGGCAATAAAAGTGATCGGAAAGAAATACATCGAATAGATCGCCAGAACTTTCATCACCTGATTCGCTTTCTGGTCGCTCATAGCAAGAAACATCGAAATCAGGTTGGTTACCTGCGCATTCAGGTGTTCAAAATCGGCGATAACATCTTTATGTTTGTCCTTCAGATCTGTCACTTCCGCATCATTAAGGTGCAGGGTCTTGAATTTATCAATCCAGTCTGCAGACATATTCAGGATTCGCGCATTGAGGCCCGATTTTCTTTTTAATTTGTAAAGTCGGCGTATTTGGTTGGAGTTGTTGGTGTTTTTCAGGAAAATTTCGTTCTCAACATTATCCATCGTTTCCATAAGGTTCTGCGATTCATCATCAAAGGATTTCATCACTTTCAAAGCAAGTTTCAGCGCAATAGCATCGGTGGTTATTTCTTTATTTTCAGGGAGAAGAACCTCTTTCTTAAATTCATAGATACTCCTGTTCTTCATACGGTGAACCGTGATGATGATATTCTGAAACAGAAAGATGCCGAGTTTTGTTGAAATGTCACTTATGGTGTTCAGACTCGTGCGCTCCAGTTCCGTATTTTCTCGCATCAGGAAGAATTTCACCGCATTGTCCTGCTCAAATTTCGGCAGGTGATTCGGATCAATGGTGTCTTCTAACAGCAGGGTATTGATTTCGTATCTTTCGTGGAGAAAATCGAGATCTTCCTGAGTCGGAGCCTCTACATCAATCCACTCGCAGTGCTGGTTCCGGTAAATAATTTCAATTGGCATTCAACAAATTTAATGATATTTTTCAGTTGGTATTAAAGATTTCAGATTCTTTAAATTAAAATTTATCTTTGTAGAAATGTAAATCTCCATGACAAAAAGTATAATTAAAGGAATCGGGCATTATGTTCCGGAAAACGTGGTGACCAACGCTGATCTTTCGAAACTGATGAGCACCAGTGACGAATGGATTACCGAGAGAACAGGCATAAAAGAACGCCATCACCGCAAAAACAGAAATGATGCCGATGAAACCACCGCGTTTTTAGCATTTAAAGCTTCCGAAAAAGCGCTGAAAATGGCTGGTTTAACAGCAAAAGATATCGACTATATTGTTTTTGCAACGCTTTCACCGGATTATTATTTCCCTGGATGTGGCGTACTGCTGCAGGAAATGTTGGGCTGCGATACTATTGGTGCTTTAGATGTAAGAAACCAGTGTTCAGGGTTTGTATATGCCATGAGTGTTGCAAATGCCTTTATCAAATCAAAAACCTATAAAAATATTCTTGTTGTTGGTGCAGAAGTTCATTCATTCGGACTCGATTTTTCTGATGCCGGAAGAGGTGTTTCCGTAATTTTCGGTGATGGTGCGGGAGCAGTGATTCTATCAGCAACTGAAGAAGAAAGCGCCGGTGATATTTTAAGTACAAATATGCATTCCGAAGGTAAATATGCAGATGAGCTTTGTACGAAATTTCCGGGATCCAAATACGGCTGGAGCGACAGGATGCGTCTGGAACCGGAAAATGTTACCGATGCTGAAATTTACCCGGTAATGAACGGAAACTTCGTATTTAAACACGCGGTGACGAGATTCCCGGAAACTATGAAGGAAGCGCTTGAATCTGCCGGAAAAACCATGGATGATTTAGATATGTTTATTCCGCACCAGGCCAATCTTAGGATTGCTCAGTTTGTGCAGCAGAAAATGGGTATTCCGGAAGATAAAGTTTTCAATAATATTCAGAAATATGGCAATACTACTGCAGCATCTATCCCCATCGCGCTTAGCGAGGCGATAGAGCAGGGAAAAATCAAAAGGGGAGACCTTGTACTGCTTTCCGCTTTCGGGAGCGGTTTTACCTGGGGTTCAGTACTCTTTAACTATTAAAAAGAAAATGCGTCCAACGACGCATTTTTTTTATTCTACTTTCAGCGAGTCTTCTTTCTGTGACTCGTTTTCAAATGCCGCGGAATCTACCCCGGCATTTCTTCTTTCATCGGCACTGTGTTCTTCTTTGTATTCTTCGCGTTTTTCCTCTTTCTGAGCGCAGCTTATAAATGATAAGGTTCCTAAAAGGGCAAGAGCTAATAACTTTTTCATAGTGATAATCTTTAATGTTGGGATGGAGCGGTGCAAAAATGATGCAATTCTTTATTCTTACATTTTAAATGAATATGACTGCAACAAAAATTTGATTATTTCATCGTCATGAGTTTTATCCGGATATGAAATTTGTCAATGTTGATAATTGTCACTTTTATATTTAGTTATAAAGTTATGGTTCTGCGTAAATTTACTTGTGTTTTTAAAAGGAAGTAACTAAAAATCAACATAAAATGACTACTAAAGCCAAAGCAGAACACCAGGTGTATTCCGTAGACGGAGCAAAAGCAAACGCAAACGGATCCAGTAAAAACCCTCTTGCAGAAAAGTACGTTTATTCGTTCGGAGGAGGAAAGGCAGACGGAAATGAATCGATGAAGAACCTTCTCGGCGGTAAGGGCGCTAACCTTGCTGAAATGGCCGGCCACCCCGACCTCAAACTTCCTGTTCCGCCTGGATTTACGGTAACTACAGAAGTATGTACGTATTTCTATGATAATAATAGAACGTATCCCGCTCATCTGGAAAAACAGATCAAAGATGCTCTGGCAGAGGTAGAAACATTAATGGGTAAGAAATTCGGTGATGTAAAAGATCCGCTGTTGATGTCTGTACGTTCGGGCGCCAGAAGATCAATGCCCGGAATGATGGACACTGTGCTTAATATCGGACTTAATGATGAGACCGTAAAAGGTTTGATTCAGGTAACTGGCGACGAGAGATTCGCTTATGATGCCTACAGAAGACTCGTAATGATGTATGCCGATGTGGTGATTGAAAAAGCAGGCGGGATGGAACCTGCCAAAGGAAAAGGCATCCGTAAAATTATGGATGAAACATTGGGTGAACTTAAAAAAGAAAGAGGGGTAGAACTTGACACCGAAATTTCTGCAGAAGACCTGAAAAAACTGGTTAAGGAATTTAAAGCTTTAACAAAAAAACATTTAAAAGTCGAATTCCCTGAAGATCCATGGGATCAGCTCATGGGTGGCGTAGGTGCAGTATTCGCGTCATGGAACGGTAAACGTGCCATTGAATACCGCAAAATCGAGAGAATTCCTGATGCGTGGGGAACTGCAGTGAATGTGCAGGCAATGGTTTTCGGAAATATGGGCGACAGCAGCTGTACAGGGGTGGCATTTACCAGAAATCCGGGCAACGGATACAACCATTTCTACGGAGAATATTTAGTGAATGCACAGGGTGAAGACGTGGTAGCGGGAATCCGTACTCCGGCGCCGATTAATGACTCCTCCAAAAACGATCATTCCAAAGACCTTACAAGTTTAGAAAAGTTAATGCCGAAGCAGTATAAAGAGCTGAATGCAATCCAGAAACGTCTTGAAAAACATTACAAAGACATGCAGGATATAGAATTTACCATTGAGAAGGGTATATTGTATATGCTTCAGTGCCGCGTCGGAAAACGTAATGGTGTAGCTGCAGTAAAAATGGCGGCTGATATGTACAAAGAAAAACTCATCGATGCAGATACAGCAGTAATGCGCGTAGGTCCGAATCAGTTGATTGAACTTCTTTTACCGATGATTGATCCCGAAGAAGAAAAGAAAAACAAGCCGATTGCAAAAGGACTTCCAGCCGGCCCGGGTGGTGCCACAGGACGCGTAATCTTCTCTTCTGAAGAAGCAGTGGAATGGGGACTGAAAGGTGAAAAAGTAATTCTCGTACGTGAAGAAACTTCTCCTGAGGATGTTGACGGGATGCACAAATCCCAGGCAATCCTTACCACAAAAGGAGGTATGACTTCCCATGCTGCTTTAGTGGCAAGAGGTTGGGGTAAATGCTGTATCGTAGGTTGCTCCGACATCGAAATTCACGAAAAAGAAAAATATTTTGTGACCAATACAGGCAAAAAAATTCATGAAGGCGAATGGCTTACCCTGAACGGAACCACAGGTCTTGCATACGAAGGTGTTTTAGAACTTTCAAATACCGATTTAAACCAGAATGCATCTTACAAAGTGCTGATGACTTTGGTAGACAAAGCCAAGAAGTTAGGCGTAAGAACCAATGCTGATACCCCGAAGGATGCACAGCAGGCCGCATATTTTGGTGCCGAAGGAATCGGATTATTCCGTACCGAACACATGTTCTATGGCGAAGGAAGCGAAAAACCACTGTTCCTCCTCAGAAAAATGATTATGAGCACCACAGTGAAGGAAAGAAAATCTGCTTTGAATGAACTCTTTAAATATGTAAAAAAAGACATTAAAGCCACTTTGGAAGTAATGAACGGAAATCCGGTGACCATCCGTCTGCTCGATCCACCATTACACGAATTTGTTCCTCACGACAAAGAAAAATTACAGGAACTGAGCAAAGAACTGGGCGTAAGAATGAGCGTTCTGAACCGAAGAATTCTCGCTCTTCACGAAAATAACCCAATGTTGGGCCACCGCGGTGTACGTCTGGGAGTTTCCTATCCTGAAATAACAGAAATGCAGGTCCGTGCAATCCTGGAATCCGCGGCCGAACTTCAGAAAGAAGGTAAACCAGCCTTCCCGGAAATCATGATTCCGGTAGTAATGGGACGTCACGAATTGCGTCACCAGAAAGAAATCGTAGATAGAGTATATGATGAAGTTAAAGAAGATCTGGACGTGAAAGAAATCTCTTTCCTTTACGGAACAATGATAGAAACTCCGCGTGCAGCATTGAAAGGGGATTCTCTTGCAACAGTGGCAGATTTCTTCAGCTTCGGAACCAATGACCTTACCCAAATGTCTTTCGGATTCTCCAGAGATGATATCGGTGGATTCTTACCTAAATATCTTGATTTGAAACTGCTTCCTGAAGATCCATTCGTTTCCATTGACCAGAGTGGTGTTGGGGAACTTATTAAAATTGGGGTAGAAAAAGGAAGATCCGAAAAACCTAAACTGAAAGTCGGAATTTGCGGTGAGCATGGCGGTGACCCGGAATCCGTGAAATTCTGCCACCGGCTTGGTCTGGATTATGTAAGCTGCTCACCGTTCCGCGTACCGATTGCGAGATTGGCAGCCGCACAGGCAGCAATTGAAGAGAAATAAGCTTTGCACTTATCATTTTTTGAAGAGAAACGGTCCCGAAATTTTGGGACCGTTTTTATATTAATTAAAGATTTCAAATTCAGCTCCGTCGTAACTCGCAAAAACCATGGTAGGATAAGAATCCTGATGAAATATATTTCCGTGATGGTCGATAGCGATCGCTCCCGCGAATCCGTCTATTTCTTTTAACTCTGTAAAAGTATTGCCGAAAGCCTCTTTCAGCTTCATGCCGTCAGTTACTCGGGTTACGATTTTCGCGGCAGTGGCATTGCTCACAATGTCTTCACCAACTCCGGTACAGCTTACCGCGCAATATTCATTGGCAAAATTTCCGGCAACGGTTGCTGAGTCAGATATGCGGCCCACGATTTCAAAACCTTTGCCCCCGGTTGAAGTTGCCGCTGCAAGCTTTCCCTTCTGGTCGAGGGCCACGCAACCTACGGTGCCTTTCCCGCCGTTCTTCAGTTTCTCCTCATATTCCTTTCTGCGCTGTGGAATTTCACTGGAGTAGTCCTCAAAACCATTTTCAGTGGCGTAAGTTTTAGCTCCGTTGCCGCCAAGAACCCTGTCATCTTCTTTCATAAGAACCTGGGCGATCTGAATGGGGTTTTTTACATTTTCAATATTAATGACGCCGGCAAATTTCTGGTTTTGACCATTCATTAATGAAGCGCTCATCCGGATTTTCCCGTCGCTCTGAATTTGAGATCCGGTTCCTGCATTAAAAAGAGCGTCATCTTCCAGAAGCGAAACCGCAAATACAACCGTTTCTTCTGCACTATGGCTTTTTAAATATTCAAAAGCCTGTGCTGCGATTGCTTTCAGTGAATTCTGTTTGGCCACTTTCACTTCATGGCTTTGATCGCTTTCGGAGAAAAATCCGCCGTGGATAATGATTTTCATACTTTTCTTATATGGGTTTTAATGAAGTCAAATAAAGCACTTCTTTATCAAATCTACGCCTTACAGGCATATAATTTAGACAAAAGTATACTGTAAATATCTCTTTTCTTAAAGCGTTACTTGTCCTGCGGAATCGGGCTGTACTGCGAATTTACGATCGTGAGTTCCTTTGTTTTAAGATCGAAGAAATCATTCTGAGACATCACATGAACCGTGAGATTATCGATGGATATCGGCTGGCCAAGGTCGATCTTGGTTAGGTTGGTGTCTTTAATGAATCTTCCGTCCACCAGGATTACGAGTCCTGATCCGATCGCAGTCATCGTATCCCCGTGGATATATAGGCCGGTATCTTCTCCCAAACCGATTCCCATGGTCCGCGGATTGTTGACTACCGCCTGAAAAAGCCTGCCGATTCTGCCCCGCTGAACAAAATGGGTGTCTACAATTACGTTTTCAATGAATCCCAAACCCTGAGTGGTTTTAATTTCACCTTTTAGTAGGGCTTCACTGCTGGAGCCTTGATAAATCATATTTTCTGAAGCTGCTGCGGCTCCTGCCGAAGTTCCTGCATAAATGAAATCCTGCTCCTGGTATTTCAAAAGGATGGCATCGTGGAATCTTGTTCCGCCGAGAATAGAAGTGAGTCTGAGTTGGTCGCCGCCGGTAAACATTACTACATCTGCAGCATTGGCGCGCGCAACGATCGCGTCACTGTTAGCCTGTTCCCGGTTTTGGATGTCAAGAATGTTGACAGTTTTGGAACCTAAAAATTCAAAAGCTTTTTTATATTCTGGACCTACAATCTGCGAAATCTGCGAAGCGGTGGTGATGATCTCAATAATAGAATTTTCCTTTAAACGGGATTCATTGATTATTTTTCTGAGAATTCCGCGCTCAAAAAAGTTCAGGTTTTTTTCTACATTTTGGTCGTAATCGGTTTCTGCAAAACTGCCTTTGTTTACGGCACCTCCGATGATCATTAATTTTCCAACTGGTCTCATAGAATGCAAATGTAGAAAAATTATCAAACTCTCACCCAATGATGCGCCAACAAAATACAACTGAATAACTGATATTTACACAATTATGAGCGTCGAATTTACATGGAATACCAAAAAATTTTGAGGAATTATTATGTTTTTCATTTATCTTTGATTTTGTATCACGAACACACCATCACTAAACTTTACAGAATTAAGTATGAAAATTGAAAAAATACAGGTTTTAAAGGGTCCGAATATTTGGAGCATCCGCAGGAAAAAACTCATTCAGATGCGGCTGGATCTGGAAGAAGTGGAGCACCTTCCCACCAATAAAATTGAGGGTTTCCGTGAAAGACTCGAGAAACTTATTCCTTCGCTCATCACCCACCGCTGTTCCGAAGGCGTAGAAGGAGGATTTTTTCAGCGCGTGGAAATGGGCACTTGGATGGGCCACGTCATTGAACATATCGCACTCGAAATACAGACTCTGGCAGGAATGGATACCGGTTTCGGAAGGACGCGGGAAACTAAGTCGCCTGGTATTTATAATGTAGTATTCAGTTATCTTGAAGAGAATTCCGGGGTCTACGCTGCTGAGCAGTCCGTAGAAATTGCCGCCCGTCTTATTGATGGCCGCGATTACGATATTGATGCCTGCATACAGGAACTCCGCGAAATCCGGGAGCGCGAAAGGCTAGGTCCTTCAACCGGAAGTATCGTAGAAGAAGCAGCTGCCAGAAAAATCCCCTGGATCCGACTCGGCCGTAATTCTTTGGTGCAGTTGGGCTATGGTGTTAATCAGCAGCGTTTTCAGGCTACCATTACCGGAAAAACCTCATCCATTGCAGTCGATATTGCCTGCAACAAGGAATTGACCAAAAAAATGCTTGATGAAGCTGCAATCCCCGTCCCGTCAGGAGATTTGATTTCCGAACCCGAAGAACTCGAAAAAGTAATCCGTAAAATTGGTTACCCAATTGTGCTGAAACCGCTGGACGGAAATCACGGTAAAGGATCATCCATCAACGTAAATGATATGGAAAGTGCCATCATCGGTCTACAGCACGCACAGGCATATTCCAGAAGAGTCATTGTTGAAAAATACATTACCGGTTACGACTTCAGGGTATTGGTCATCAACCACAAAATGGTGGCTGCGGCGCGCAGAGTGCCTGCTCATATTGTTGGCGACGGTGAAATGAACATCCAGCAGCTTATTGATAAAGAAAATCTGGATCCAAGAAGAGGGTACGGGCACGAAAATGTCCTCACAGAAATTCTGGTTGACAAAGATACCAACGAACTTCTTGAAAAACTTAATTATACCCTCGAAACCATTCCTCAAAAGGGCGAAATCGTTTACCTGAAATCCACTGCAAACCTTTCGACAGGCGGAACGTCCATCGATGTAACTGACATGATTCACCCGGAGAATGTCACCATGTGCGAACGGATTTCCAAGATTGTAGGTCTCGATGTGTGCGGAATCGATATCATGGCCGAAAATCTTACGCAGCCACTCAAAGAAAGCGGCGGTGCAATACTTGAAGTGAATGCTGCACCGGGATTCCGGATGCATTTGGCACCGAGTGAAGGTTTACCGAGAAACGTAGCTGCTCCGGTAGTAGATATGCTTTATCCGCAGGGTAAACCTTGCAGAATTCCGATCATTGCGGTAACGGGAACCAACGGAAAAACGACTACAACCAGACTGATCGCACATATTGTAAAAAACAACGGTTACAGGGTAGGTTTCACGACTTCCGATGGAATTTACATCCAGAATACCATGCTCACCAAAGGCGACACCACAGGCCCGATTTCAGCGGAATTCGTCCTGAAGGATCCTACAGTAGAGTTTGCCGTTCTGGAAACTGCACGGGGCGGAATCCTGCGTTCCGGATTAGGATTCAGTTCCTGTGATATAGGCGTTCTTACCAACATTAAAGAAGATCACCTTGGCTTGAATGATATTCATAACCTTAAAGATTTAACCCGTGTAAAAAGAGTAGTGCTCGATTCTGTTAGAAAAGGCGGCTGGAGTGTTCTGAATGCCGACGACGACTATTCCATGAGACTGATGCCCGATATTGAGTCTAAAGTAGCGATTTTCAGTCTGGACGAGAACAATCCCCATATCCTAAAATTTGCAAAAGAAGGTAAAGTCACCTGTGTGTACGAAGATGGTTTCATCACCATCAAAAAAGGCGACTGGAAGATCCGGATCGTAAAAGCCATCAACGTGCCCATCACTATGGAAGGTAAGGCTAGATTCATGATTTCTAATGTTTTGGCAGCAAGTCTCGCGGCGTATTTGCAGGGTTTTGCCATCGAAGATATCGCCAATTCACTCCGAACGTTTATTCCAAGCCCGGCTCTTACTCCGGGAAGACTCAATGTTTTCAGATTTAAAAAGTTCAAGGTTCTCATCGACTTTGCCCACAATCCTGCGGGATATGAAGCGATTGAAGACTACCTGAAGAATGTGGATTCACCCAAGAAAATCGGAATCATTTCCGGTGTGGGAGACCGCCGCGACGGCGACATCCGCGAGTGTGGCAAGATTGCCGGCAGAATGTTCGACCATATCATTATCCGCAACGAAAAGCACCTGCGCGGCAGAACCGAAGACGAGATTAACGGTCTGGTGAT
>JAANMX010001110.1_pt1 | contig 32098 bp, 24 predicted proteins | sample 7279681 | NCBI WGS metagenome assembly JAANMX01 (sample SAMN14094542, study PRJNA606508) | bioreactor metagenome | isolation source: A lab-scale SPAN reactor treating ammonium-rich wastewater day 351 | place: Ireland: Galway | collected 2018-01-01 | reverse complement strand
ACCTCCTGGCTGGCCGCCCACGACCCGGGGGCGCGGCCGTCCTTCTCCGGAACCCAGGGCCGCTACTTCGCGTTCGGCCACGGCGGGCTGATCCGGCGTCCGCTGGGTGGCGACTGGGCGGGCCAGGGTCTCCCCGGCTATCGGACGGCGGCCGCCGTCCTCGGTGACCGCTCGGCGCTGCTGGCGGACGCCGACACGGCCGTGGACGCCCTCCTGCTGCAGCACGTGCGCGCGCACGGGCCGTCCAGCCGTCACGACCTGGCCTGGTGGTCGGGGCTGGGTCTGACCCGGGTGGACGCCGCGCTGGCCAGACTGGGGCTCGACTCACAGGAGGGCCCGGACGGCCGCCGCTACGCCGACCTGCCGGACGCCCCGGCGCCGGTGGAGCTCACCGGGGTGCGGCTGCTGCCGGAGTTCGACGCCCTGCTGTGTGGCTACGACCCGGCCGGCCGCGAGCGGTTCGTCGACGCCGCACACTACGAGGTGCTGTGGAAGCAGGCCAACGGCCAACTGCTGGCGCCCGTGCTGGCCGGCAACCGGCTGGCCGGGTACTGGCGGTTGACCGGCTCCGGACGCCGCCGGCGTCTCGAGGTGGTCCGTTTCCCCGGCGTCCGCGCCGTGGGCCGCGAGCAACTGGCGGAGGCCGTCACGGCCCTGGAACTCGCCCTCGACCTGCGGCTGGAGGCCGTCGGCCTGGACTGAGACGGTGCCCGGACGCCGCCGTGCGCGACGCCCGGCGGTTCGACCCTTCCCCCCGAAAGGGCCGATCCGGCCGGTGCGTCGCGCACCATGCGTTCCCCCCGTAAGCCGCACCGCCGACCTGCCCCCCCGACTGGTTGGGATCAGCGACTTCACCCACTATGAGCGGGCGCCCCGGGTGCTGATACATCACCACCCGGGGACTTTTCCCGATCGTTCAGCCGCGCAGCCAGACGGTGGTGTCGGCCGGCAACGTGCCGTCTCCGGGCAACTCACCGGAGGCGAGCAGGATCTCGCCGGCGGGCAGCGCCACCGGCTCGGTGCCGAGGTTGGTCCAGCTCTGGAAGCGTGCGCCGTCCGCCCCGCCCGGCCGGGTGAGGGCCAGCGTGTCGGCGGGGGAGTCGAGCCACTCCAGGCTGCCGTCGCCGAGTTCGCCCAGCTCGCGGCGCAGCCGCAGAGCGGCCTTGTACAGCTCCAGCGTCGAGCCGGCCACGCCGTCCTGGGCGTCGGCGGCCAGCGGCGCCCAGTCGTCCGGCTGCGGCAGCCACGGGGCCGCCGCACCCTCGGGGGAGAAGCCGTAGCTCTCGCCCGCCGACGTCCAGGGCAGCGGGACGCGGCAGCCGTCGCGGCCCTTGTCGGTGCCTCCGGACTGCACCCAGACCGGATCCTGCAGCGCCTCGGCCGGGATGTCCTCGGCCTCGGGCAGGCCGAGTTCCTCGCCCTCGTAGACGTACGCGCCGCCGGGCAGCGCGAACATCAGCAGCGCGGCGGCCCGGGCCCGCCGGAGCCCGGTCTCGAAGTCGGCCGGACGGTCCTGGAAGTGCACTAGGTTGCGGGCCATCGGCACCAGGCCCTCCTGCTCGCGCGCATACCGCGAGACCGGTCGGCAGACGTCGTGGTTGCCCAGCACCCAGGTCGGCGGGGCGCCGACGGCGGCGTGCGACGCGATGGTGGCGTCGATCACCGAACGCAGCGGGCCGGGCAGCCACGGGGCCATCAGGAAGTCGAAGTTGAAGGCGGTGTGCAGCTCGTCGGGCCGCAGGTACGCCGCCAGCCGATGCGCGCGGCCGACCCAGATCTCGCCGCAGAACGACCGGGAGGGGGTGTACTCGTCCGCGATCCGGCGCCACTCCCGGAAGATGTCGTGCACGCCGGGCTGGTCCCAGTGCGGGTGCTCGTGGTCGGCGTCGTCGGGCAGCGGGAACTCGAGGCCTTCCAGGTCGGGCAGTTCCCAGTCCTTCGCCATGCCGTGGGCGACGTCGATGCGGAAGCCGTCCACGCCCCGGTCGAACCAGAACCGCAGCGTCTCGGCGAACTCGGCGCGGACCTCCGGGTGCCGCCAGTCGAGGTCGGGCTGCTCGGGGGTGAACAGGTGCAGGTACCACTGGCCGTCGGCCACCCGCGTCCAGGCCGGGCCGCCGAAGGTGCTCTGCCAGTCGTTGGGCGGCAGCTCGCCGGAGGCGCCGCGGCCATCGCGGAAGATGAACAGCTCCCGCTCGGCCGAACCGGAGCCGGCGGCCAGCGCCGCCTGGAACAGGGCGTGCTGATCGGAGGTGTGGTTCGGGACGATGTCGATGATCACCTTGATGCCGGCGGCATGCGCCTCGGCGATCAGCGCGTCGGCCTCCTCGAGGGTGCCGAAGACGGGCTCGATGTCGCGGTAGTCGCTGACGTCGTAGCCGGCGTCCTTCATCGGCGACGGGTACCAGGGGCTGATCCAGATCGCGTCGACGCCCAGCGCCGCGAGATGCGGCAGCTTGGCGCGCATCCCCGCGATGTCCCCCACGCCGTCGCCGTTGGCGTCCGCGAAGCTGCGGGGATAGATCTGGTACACCACCGCGTGCCGCCACCAGTCGTCGTGTGCGTTGCGCCCGTTCATCGATCTCCTTTACCGGTATAGTTCTGTACCGGTAAAGGTAGTCCGTTGTGCGGCCTTGCACAAGTTGGGAGCGTCCATGGCGAGAGTCACCCTGCAGTCCATCGCCGACCGTGTCGGCGTCAGCCGGATGACGGTCTCGAACGCCTTCTCCCGTCCCGATCAGTTGTCCGCCGAGCTGCGCGCGAACATCCTCGCGGTGGCCGCCGAACTCGGCTACACCGGGCCCGACCCGGCCGCCCGCTCGCTGGCCACCGGAACCTCCGGCGCGATCGGCGTGCTGTGGACCCAGCCGCTGCGGCTGGCGCTGTCGGACGCCATGACCGCGCGGTTCCTCGGCGCGGTGGCCGACGAGCTCAGCACCGACGGCCTGGCGCTCACCATGCTGCCGCCGACGGTCCCCGCCCACGACGTCGCGATGGACGGCGCAATCGCCTACTCCTGCGCCTCGGACGCGCCGCCGGTGGAATGGCTGCGCCGCCGCGGCGTCCCCGTCGTGGCCGTGGACATGGCCGCGGACGACGGCGTCCGGGTGACCATCGACGACCGTGGGGGTGCGCGTCGGGCCGCGGCGCACCTGCGCGGGCTCGGCCACCGCCGGATCGCGATCCTCACCCCGCAGCCGGACGGCGGCCGGCACCGGGTGGGCGCCGAACGGTTGGCCGGCTGGCTGGAGGGCCTGGGCGGGGTGAAGCCGGTGGTCAGCTTCGTGCAGGTCTTCGGCGACAACCGGGCGGCCATCATCGACCTGCTGCAGCGGCACCGGCCGACCGCCGTGTTGTGCGTCTCCGACCTGGTCGCCGCCGAGGTGCTGGCGGCGGCCGGCGAACTCGGCCTGGACGTCCCGGGGGAGCTGTCGGTGGTGGGCTTCGACGACCACCCGGTGGCCGCCGGGTTGGGGCTGACCACGGTGGTCCAGGATCCGGACGCCAAGGGACGCGCCGCCGCGCATGCGCTCCGCCAGTTGCTGGCCCATCGGAGCGATCCCGACGCCCCGGAACCGGCCGACGTCGAGCTCGGCGTCGGGCTGGTGGTCCGGCGCAGCACGGGGCCGGCGCCGGACGCCGGTTAGCATGCGCTCATGACCGCGACGTCGCCGGCCAGAGGGCTCAGGGGCTGGCTGATCGCCGCCCTGGTGGTCGTCCTCGCCGCCGGCGGCTTCCTGGTCTGGCGGAGCGTGACCGACCCGCTGCCGGCCGCCCGCTCCGCCGCCCAGCGCGCCGCGGACGCCCTGGCCGCGCGGACCATCGCCGAGGGCGCCTTCGGCTCCACCGTCGGGCCCGCCGAGGTCGCCGACCTGGCCGCCACCCTGCGCGGGATGGGCAGCCTGAGCCCGGCGATCACCGTCGAGGACCTCCAGCTGAACGACGAGCAGCGCGGGGCCACCGCGCGGCTGCGCGCCACCTGGGTGATCCACGACGGCAAGCCCTCCTGGGTCCAGGACGCCTATCTGCGGCTGGTCCGCGGCGCCGACGGCTGGACGGGGGTATGGCAGCGGGACCTGATCGCGTCCGGGCTCGAACCGGGCGAGCGGGTGCGCGCCGTCCGGCTGGCGCCGGTGCGCGGCGAGATCCTCGGACGCGACGACGAGCGGCTGGTCTGGAACCAGGAGGCCAAGCGGATCGGGCTCGACAAGACCCTCGTCCCCGCCGACGCCCAGCCGAGGTCGGCCGCCGCGCTGGCCAGGGCGGTCGGCATCGATCCCGACGGCTTCGTCGCGAGGGTGGCGGCCAACGGTCCCCGCGCCTACGTGGAGGCGGCGGTGATCCGCGCCGTGGGTACCGACGAGTGGCGCACCCTGGACGTCGTGCGCCGGATCGAGGGGGTGCGGGTGCTGGACGCCGTCCGGCCACTGGCCCTGTCCCGCACCTTCGCCCGGCAGATCCTGGGCAGCGTCGGCGAGGCCACGGAGGCCGCCATCCGCGACTCGGGCGGCAGTGTCCGGGCGGGCGACCTGGTCGGTCTGGCCGGGCTGCAGCGCGTCCACGATCCGCTGCTGATGGGCACCACCGGCTTCGTCGTCCAGGCCTACCCGGACGGCAATCCGCAGGAGGCACGCGAGCTGTTCCGGGTGGACGCCGTCCCCGGGCGGCCGTTGCGGCTGACCCTGGACGCCGGCCTGCAGACCCGGGCGGAAGCGCTGCTCACCCGGTCGTCGGGACGGGCCGCGGCGATCCTGATCCGGCCCTCGGACGGCGCGCTCCTGGCGATCGCCAGCAAGCCGGGCGCGACCACGGCGACCACCCAGCGGGTCTACCCGGACGACTTCGCCCCGGTCAGCGCGATCGCCGGCACGGGGACGGCGGAGGCCGTCCGCGCGCTGGGCCTGACCGGTGGCTTCGGCCTCGGCATCGACGCGTTCGGCGCCGAGACCGACGGCAACCTGCGGCTGTCGCCGCTGGCGATGGCCGCGGCAACGGCGTCCGTCGCCCGCGGCGCGACCATCCGGCCCCGGCTGGTCGTCGGCCAGGATCCGCCGGTGCCGGCGTCCGGGATCAGCCCGGAGCAGGCCGAGGCCGCCCGCCGCGAACTGCGCGAGCGGGCCGGGCGCGGCGCGCTGAAACCACTGTCCCGGCTGCCCGGCCCGGCGGTGCTGGCCGACGGCGACGGCCGGTTCTGGGCGGTGGCCGTCCACGGCGACCTGGTCGCGGTCGTCTACGACTCCCAGAAGGGCTCGGTGGCGATGATGGAACGGCTGCTCCGCGGCGTCCGATGACGCCTGCCTAGACTGGCCGCATGCGCCGCCTCGGATGTCTCGTCGTGCTGGCCCTGGTCAGCGCCTGCTCGATGAACCCCACTCCGGCGAGCCCCGGGCCGCAGGAGAGCACCCCGGGGCCGCAGCCGAGCCGGTTCATCACCACCGAACCGTTGCCCAGCGCGAGCGTCCCGTCGGGAACGCCGGCGACGCTGTCGGCGCCGCGGCTGGCGGCGATCCAGGCCGATCTGCGCACCCGCGGCGTCGCCCCCGAGGCCGTCCAGGTGATCAGCGCCGAGAACGTCACCTTCAACGACGGCTCGCTGGGCTGCCCGAAGCCCGGCGTCCAGTACACTCAGGCGCTGGTCGACGGCATGCGGGTCGTCGTCGCGGTGGGCGGGCGGACCTACGACTACCGCTTCGGCACCGGCGACACCCCGGTGCTGTGCGAGCCGGCCGCGCCGCGGGCATCCAGCAGCACGCGCTGACCCCGAACGCGCCGACGCCCCCGGGATCAGTCCCGGGGGCGTCGGCATGGGTAGGGGTCAGAACTTCGGCCGCGGCAGCAGCAGCGCCTCGTCCCTTCCGGAGCGGTTGTCGAGCACGACGACCATCGTGCCCAGCGGCTTCTGGTCGGCCAGCGCCACCGGATCGAAGGTGAGCTGCACCGTCCTCGAGCCGTTGATCGGCACCGTGGCGAACTCGCCGTTGGTGATCGCCGGCTTCCACGGGTCGTAGGTCGCCACCCCGGTGAACGAGTCGGACGCGGACTCGTCGGTCATCGAGTAGCTGGCGACCGTGTAGTCGAACGCCCCGGTCTCGCTGGTGATCCCCAGGTCCGCGGCCATCACCGGCAGCAGGATGGTGCTGCTGTCGGTCGGTGCCTGGGCCAGGAACCCGCTGGCACCCAGGGCCCGGTTGGCGATGTCGTAGATGAACACCTCGGTGAGGCCGTTCTCGTCACCGACGCGGACGGCGCCCGAGTCGGCACTGAACACGATGAAGTCCGGCTCGCCATCGCGGTCGGTGTCGATCTCAACGTCGAACTCGTGCGCGGCGGCGTTCGACCACCGCGTCCAGGAGTTCACCGCGAACACCAGCAGTTGGTCGTCGCCGTCCTCGAAGGACTGCACCCCGGCCGCCCGCAGGTCGATGCCCTCCGGCAGCGAGGAGCTGACCGATCGGGTGTCCTCCAGGCCCCAGGTGTAGAAGTCGGCCGCGGCCCGCAGCGCGCCCTTGCGGTTGGTCAGCTTCACCTTGGCGTACCGCGGTGCCGGCGGCGTGGTCGGCGACGCGGACGGTGTGGGCGAGGTGGGTGACGCCGACGGGGACGGGGACGCCGACACGGTCGGCGACGGCGACCCGCTCGGCGACGATGACGTGCTCGGGGACGGGCTCGACGTGCCGTTGACCTGGGTCCGGCCGTTGGGCGACACCGGGCTCGCCTTCACCACGGTCTGGCTGGCCGCCACGTTCGCCCGTGCCCGCGGCACCATCAGGTAGGGGACCCGCAGGGTGCCCTTGCCGTTGGTGGTGATGGTGATGTTGCCGGACACCTCGTGCAGGGCGAACTGCGTTGCGCCGAGCGACGAGCCGACGCTCTTGGCCTGCACGCTCAGCTTTACGCTGACCGTCCGGCTGCTCCGGGCGGGCACGGTCACCTTCGTGCGGCTGAACCGCACCTTGGCCGACACCGACTGCGTGGTCTTGACGTTCTTCAGGGTGAAGGTGACCTTCTTGGAGCCCTTGTTCACCAGCGTCAGCTTCTTCGTGCCGCTGTAGCTGCTGCTCGGCTCGTGGAAGCCGAAGCTGAGCGTGCCCTCGGAGACCTGGCCGGCCCGGGTCGAATGCCGATCGCCGATGGCGAAGATGCTGGTCGACACGACCTGCTTGGTGTCCACCAGGCCACCACCGAGGGTCAGCCGGTAACCCGCCACGCCGGCCGGGTCGGCCGTTGTCACGATGGCGGCGCTCACCTGGCCGGCGGTCCAGCCCTTGTGGGCCTGGCGGGCCAGGGCCGCGACCCCCGCGACGTGCGGCGACGCCATGGACGTACCCGAGATCGTCGCGGGCCGGTTGCCGGTGCCGACGCCGGCGGACACGATGCTCACCCCGGGTGCGGAGACCGACGGGCTCAGGCCGCTGTCACCGGAGCGCGGACCGCCCGAGGAGAACGTGGCGTAGGCCCGGAAGCCGGGGTTGGCCATCGTCGACGCGCTGAGCGTGAGCGCGCTGCCGTTGGCGGCCTTCAGCGCCGCGCCGTCGCTGCTGCGGACGCCGAGGAACGGGACGGTGACCGTGTAATCCTCGGCCGGCAGCGGCGGGTCGAGGTCGGGGTCGGCCGGGACATTGGTGATGGGGCCCTCGACCGGCGGGTAGCTGGTGGCGTTGTTGACCATGATCACCGCTGCGGCCCCGGCCTGCTGCCCGGCGGCGGCCTTCCGCACCCGTGCGCAGGCGCCGCGCACGGCCACCGCGATCTGGTCCGAACCGGCCGTGACGCCGCTGTAGGCGAACGACTCCGGGGTGCAGCCCAGCGACTCGTCGATGTTGGTGGTGGTGGGATCGTCGACCAGGTTGACGATGGTGAGCGACCCGGACGGCAGCTCGGCGCCGTTGGCGTTGATCGCCGCCATCGTGGTGCCGCCGAAGCTCATCGAGGCGGCCTGGAAGCTGGGCGTGGAGTCCACGGCGGCCACCCCGATCACGCCCTTGGCTACGCCGGGCGAACCGGTCAGGTACGGGTTGGGCCCGCTGTTGCCCGCGGAGGCAACGACCACCACGCCAGCGGCCTGCGCGTTCTGCGCGGCGATCGAGTCGGCGTCCTGCGCCGTGCCGAAGGAGGAACCGAGCGACATGTTGATGACGTCCATGCGGTTCTTCACGGCCCAGTCGATGGCCTCGACGACGACGTCGGTGGAGCCCTCGCAGCCGAACACCTTCAGTGCGTACAGGTCGACCTTGGGTGCCACACCCGGGCCGACGGCCCACTTCTTGCTCGGAGTACTGGCGTCGTAGGGGCCGGTGTAGGCCGCGCCGTCGGCGGTCACGCCGCCACCGCCGGCGGTGCCGGCCACGTGGCTGCCGTGGCCGTTGCAGTCGAGCGGGTTGGCGTCCGGCTTGGGCGTCGAGTTGGCCGGGTCGCTGGCGTCGTAGTCGTCGCCGACGAAGTCGTAGCCGCCCTTCACCCGCGGGGCATTCGGGCCGAACCAGGCCGGGTCGGGGGTGTTGCTGGCCTTGGCGGCGTTGAACGCGTCGACGGTGCCCGGGCCGGCGAAGTCGGCGTGGGTGTAGTCGATGCCGGTGTCGATGATCGCCACCTTGACGCCCTCACCGCGGTACTTCGTGTTCTGCCAGACCTGGGGAACGCCGAGGAACGGAACGCTGGTCGCGTTCTCGATGGTGTGCTTCGGCACGGCCTTGACCGATTTCACCCCGGAGAGCTTGGCGATCGCGTTCAGCTGTTTGCGCGGCACCGAGGCGCGCATGCCGTTGAAGGCGGACTGCGTCTGCGAGAAGACCTTGCCGCCGCGGCTGTGGATCTCGCTCTTGACGCGGTCCTGGGACTTCTTCAACCCGGAGCGGATCTTCGAGGCCCGGGCCTCAGAGAGCCGCTGGCCGGTCTGGCCCTCGACGACGGCGACCGGGTCCCCGGTCATCTCGACCATGACGGTGACCTTGGCATCGGAGTCGACGGAGGCTGGCTTGAAGGTCGTGCCGATGCGGGAGGAGCTCGGGGCGTCCTCGAAACGGTCCGCGGGATCGGCGTAGGCGACGGTGGGGACCGTCAGGGCGAGGGCGCCCGTGGCGATCAGTATCTTCCGGCGTAGCAAGATAGTGCCCGGCCTTTCTGGATTGGGGGAGGCGGAGATCAGGGAGGCCCCGCTCGTCGAGCAGGCTACGTACGGGCTCGACGGGGAGTCAACGACTCGAAGGGATGTACTCCAGGCTTCCCCCGCGCTCCCGGCGTGAGCGGCGGGCACCGGCCGAGAATCGTGACCCAGTCGTTATTCTTCGGGTGGTCACTCCGTGCGACGACTGAGGAGTCCATGAACCAGCCCAGCGACACCTTCGCCCAACAGACCCGCCGACTCGCCTCCGAGGTGCAGCGACTGCGCGACTGGGCGGGCGGCGATCCCGCCAGGCTCGGCCGGGTGGCCGACGCGCTGGTCGGGCTGACCGCGCATCGGCTTTCCGGGCACGCCTGGGCCGAGGCGGCCGCCGACGCCCAGGAGGCGGTCACCCTGTCCGCCAGGGCCCTGGCCGAGCACGGCCCGGTCGGCCCCTACACCCCCCGCGCGGACGCCGTCCGATCGATCACCGCACTGGTGCACCTGGCCCTGATCCAGTCGGCGGCGGGGCTGCACCCGCAGGCCGGCCAGGTGATCGCCGCCGTCCTCGGCCTGCGCGACCAGCTGAGCCGGCTCGAGCTGGACGCCGCGCTCGCCCCGCGGACGGTCGCCTGGGCGCTGCTGGTCTGGGCGCGGGCCGGACTCGCCGCGGGGGACGTCGCCGCGGCCAACGCCCGCGTCGACGCCGCGGTGGCCGGCGGGGCCGACGACGGCGAGTTCCTGGCCATCGACCTGGACCGGGCGGCGTCCGACGCCCGCTGGGCGGCCGGCTGGCCGGAGCCGTCCGTCGAGTTCGCCCTGCGCGCCGTGGAGCGGTACGAGTCGCTGGCCCTGGAGCTGCTGGAACGGCCGGCGCAGCTGCCGCCGCCGATGCTGGACCGGCTCAGCGAGCCGTTGTTCGGGCTGTACGGCGACGCGGCCGACCGCGTCCTGGCCATCGGTGCGCCGGGACTGGGTCTGGGCCTGCGGCGGCGCCTGGTCGATCTGCTGGGCGCGCTGGCGGTGGCCAGGCCGGAGGCGCAGCAAATGCTGGTGTCGGCGCTGTCCGACCTCGCCGACGATCTGCGTGGCCTCGGCCGGGCCGCCGAGGCCGACGACGTCGCCGCACTGGCGTCTTCGATCGCCGGGGACGCCGAGGGCGACGGGCTGCCGCGCCGGGAGCGTGCCCGGCTGGGCGACCGGGCGTCGTGGGAGCCGCTGCCGCCGGCCGAGGCCTTCGGCGTCGAGGTGCAGCCGGCGCCGTCCGGACGCCTGGCTGCCCTGCGGGGACCGGCCGATGCCGCCGAGAGGGAGCGCCAGGCCGAGGCCGAGGCGGAACTCGCGCGGCGCGCCGAGAGGGACGCCGCCGAGGCGGCCCGGCTCGCCGCGGAGGCCGAGACGCGCCGGGTCGAGCAGGAGCGGCTGGCCGCCGAGGAGGCCGAGCGGGAACGCCGGGAGGCCGCCGAGGCCGCCGAGCGGGAGCGGGCCGAGCGGCGGCGCAAGCGCGCCGAACGGATCGCCGAGCACGAGCGCGAGGCGGAACGCGAGCGTGCCGAACGGGAGGCCGCGCTACGCGCCCGGGTGAGCGACGAGACCCCCGAGGAGCGTGCCGAGCGCGAGGAACTCGAGCGGCTCGCCGCCGAACTCGCCGCACTCGAGGCCGCGGAGGCCGCCGAGGCGGAACGTCTCCGGCTGGCCGAGCTCGGTGAGGCCCAGCGCCTCGCCGAGGAGGAGGCGGTACGGGAGCGGTGGGCGGCGGAGGAGGCCGAACGTCGCCGGTTGGTCGAGCTCGCCGAGGCACAGCGCCGTGCTGCGGAGGAGGCCGAGGGGCAACGGCTGGCTGCTGAGGAGGCGGAACGCGAGCGGATCGCGACCGAGCAGGCGGAGGCGGAGCGTCTGGCTGCCGAGGAGGCCGAACGGGAACGGTTGGCTGCTGAGCGAGCTGAGACTGAGCAGTTGGCATTGAAGCAGGCCGAGCGGGAGCGTCTGGCTGCCGAGGAGGAGCGGGAACGTCTGGCTGTTGAGGAGGCCGAACGGGAACGGCTCGCCGCCGAGGCTGAACGCGAGCGGTTGGCGGCTGAGGAGGCTGAGCGGTTGGCGATGGAGCAGGTCGAGCGGCTCGTCGCCGAGGAAGCTGAAAGAGAACGGTTGGCGGCTGAGGAGGCTGAACGCGAGCGGTTGGCGGCTGAGGAGGCTGAACGCGAGCGGTTGGCGGCTGAGGAGGCTGAGCGGGTGCGTTTGGCTGCCGAGCGAGTTGAGGCTGAGCGGTTGGCAGCGGAGCAGGCCGAGCGTGAGCGGCTCGCCGCCGAGGATGCGGAAAGGGAGCGGTTGGCGGCTGAGGAGGCTGAACGCGAGCGTTTGGCTGCCGAGGAGGCCGAGCGGGAGCGTCTTGCGGTCGAGGAGGCCGAGCGGGAGCGTCTTGCGGTCGAGGAAGCCGAACGCGAGCGGCTCGCCGCTGAGGAAGCGGAGCGGGAGCGGCTGGCCGCTGAGGAGGCTGAGCGGGAGCGTCTGGCGGTCGAGGAAGCTGAGCGCGAGAGGTTCGCTGCTGAGGAGGCGGAGCGGGAGCGGCTGGCCGCTGAAGCTGAACAGGAGCGGTTGGCTGCCGAAGAGGCGGAGCGGGAGCGTCTGGCGGTCGAGGAAGCTGAGCGCGAGAGGCTCGCTGCTGAGGAGGCGGAGCGGGAGCGCCTGGCGGCTGAGCAAGCCGAGCGGGAGCGGCTCGCTGCCGAGCAGGCAGACCAGGAGGCCTTGGACCGGGCGCGCACCGGTTTGGAGGAGGCGGCGGCGACCGGGAAGCGGCGGGACGTCCGCGACGCCAGTGAGGCGCTGGTGGACGAGTTGCGGGGGCGGTACGAGTCCGAGCCCGAGCGGTACCTGGCCGACTTCCTCGACGCCCTCGACCAGTTGGCCACGGCGCGCTGGCAGGCGGGTGATTGGTGGGGTTCGCGGGGACCGTCCAAGGAGGCGAAGACACTCCGCAAGCAACACGGCCTGTGACTTGTGGGAACCGGCCAAAGCCGGACTGACCGACTTGGCGTGTCCCGACAGGTCAGCCCCCAGGTGACGCAAGCAATCTGAGGCTTGTCGCTCGGGTCGCTCGCCTTGACGGCGCAGAAGTGGAAGATTTCGGGCAGGACTGCCGACCAGGCCGCTGGGCGGCGTCCGTCCACTCAGACAACACAGGAGGCGCCCGGTGTTCAAGCGCATCGCGATCGTCAACCGCGGCGAGGCCGCCATGCGGCTCATCCACGCCGTCCGGGACCTCAATGCCGAGCGCCCCGACGACGAGCCGATCACCGTCATCGCGTTGTACACCGATGCCGAACGGACGGCGATGTTCGCGCGCGAAGCCGACGAGGCCTACCCGCTGGGCCCGGCCGCGGAGCGCCCCTACCTCAACCATGAGCTGCTGATCGACGTGCTGCGCCAGGCCCGCGCGGACGCCGTCTGGGTCGGCTGGGGCTTCGTCGCCGAGGACTCCGTCTTCGCCGACCTGGTGGAGGCCAACGGCATCACCTTCATCGGCCCCTCCGGCGAGGCCATGCGCAAGCTCGGCGACAAGATCGGCTCGAAGCTGATCGCCGAAGAGGTCGGCGTCCCGGTCGCGCCCTGGTCGCGCGGCGGCGTCGACACCCTGGACGACGCCCTGGCGGCCGCCGCCGAGATCGGCTACCCGCTGATGCTCAAGGCGACCGCCGGCGGCGGTGGACGCGGCATCCGCAAGGTGGCAGGCGACGACGACCTGATCGACGCCTACCAGCGCACCCGGGACGAGGCCGAGCGGGCCTTCGGCTCCGGCGTGGTGTTCCTGGAGAAGCTGGTCACCGGCGCCCGGCACGTCGAGGTGCAGGTGATCGCGGACGGCCAGGGCACCGCCTGGGCGCTCGGCGTCCGGGACTGCTCGGTGCAGCGCCGCAACCAGAAGGTGATCGAGGAATCCGCCTCGCCGCTGCTCACCCGCGAGCAGGCCGACGAGCTGAAGGCGTCCGCCGAACGGCTCGCCCTCGCGGTCGGCTACTCCGGCGCGGGCACCGTCGAGTTCCTCTACCACCCCGGTGACCAGGCCTTCGCCTTCCTCGAGGTGAACACGCGACTGCAGGTGGAGCATCCGATCACCGAGGTCACCAACGACTTCGACCTGGTCAAGGCGCAGATCCGGGTGGCCGCCGGGATTCCGCTCACCGAGCGTCCCACCGAGTTCGGGCATGCCGTCGAGGCCCGGCTGAACGCCGAGGATCCCGACCGCGACTTCGCCCCGTCGCCGGGACGGATCACCCGGCTCGACCTGCCCGCCGGCCCCGGCATCAGGGTCGACACCGGCGTCGCGGAGGGCGATCAGATCCCCGCCGACTTCGACTCGATGATCGCCAAGATCATCGCCTTCGGACGCGACCGCGACGAGGCGCTGGGACGGCTGCGCCGCGCCATGGCCGAGACCACCGTGGTGATCGAGGGCGGCGCCACCAACAAGAGCTTCATCCTGGAACTCCTGGCCCGCCCTGAGGTGGTCGGGGCCGAGGGCGTCGAGTGGGCGGACACCGGCTGGATCGACCGGATGCGCTCCGACGGCGAGTTGGTCGCCGACCGACACTCCGGCGTCGCGCTGGTCGCCTCGGCGATCCAGGCCTACGAGGACACCGAGGAACGCGAGATCGCCCGGCTGTTGGAGACCGCGCACGGCGGCCGTCCGCAGGTGCAGCATTCCGTCGGACGGGCGGTCGACCTCAAGCTGCGCGGCGTCACCTACCAGGTGACCGCCTTCCGGATCGGCCCGCAGCGCTACCGGGTGCGGGTCGCCCAGGGCGACGAGTCGAGCAGCGTCGAGGCGTCCCTGGAGCGACTGGACGACTTCCACAGCCGGCTGCAGGTCGGCGGTGAACGGTACCGGCTGGTCACCGCGACCCACGGCCCGGTGCACCTGATCGAGGTCAACGGCGTCACCCACCGGGTCAGCCGCGACGAGGGCGGCGTGCTCCGCTCGCCCGCGCCCGCCCTCGTGGTCGCCACCCCGGCGGCCGTCGGCGAGCAGGTCGCCGCCGGTGCCCCCGTGCTGGTGCTGGAGTCGATGAAGATGGAGACCGTCCTGGTCGCCCCCTTCGCCTGCCGGGTCAAGGAACTGCTGGTGATGACCGGCAGCCAGGTGGAGAGCATGGCGCCGCTGGTGCGGCTCGAACCGGTCGCCGACGGCGCGGACGCGGTCGAGGAGACCGTCGCGGCCGGTCCCGGCCTGGAACTGCCCGCGACCCCGCCGATCACCGACCCGGACGCCCGCGCGCAGCGTCTGCTCGCCGACCTGTCGGCGCTGGTGATGGGCTTCGACGCCGATCCCGAGTACCGGCCACTGGCCGACTACCTGGCCACCCGCGAGGAGCTGTGTGCCGAGGGCAGCGACGTGATGTCCGGTGAGATCGCCCTGATCGGGCTGTTCGCCGACGTCGCCGAGCTGAGCCGCAACCGTCCCGCCGGCGAGGACGCCAACACCGAACTGCGGGTGCACAGCGACCGCGAGCACTTCCACCGCTACCTGCAGAGCCTGGACGTCGAACGCGCCGAACTGCCCCTGCAGTTCACCCGCCGGTTGGCGAAGGTGCTGGCCCACTACGGCATCTCCGACGTGACCCGGACGCCGCAGGTCGAGGAGGCCGTCTTCCGGATCTTCCTCGCCCAGCAGCGGTTCGCGTCCGACCTGAAGGTGATCACGTCCCTGCTGGACCGCTGGATCACCGAGCCCGTCCCGCAGCCGCAGGTGGCCAGCCATGCCCGCGCCGAGCTGGAGCGCCTGGTCCGCGCCGCCCAGCGGCGCTTCCCGGTGGTCGGTGACGTGGCCCGGTCGATCCGGTTCCGCTGGTTCGACCAGCCCCAGGTGGACGCCGAGCGCGACGAGGTGCTGGCCGGCGTCGGCGACGAGGTGGCGGCGCTCGCGGCCGACCCGCAGGCCCCCGACCGGGAGCGGCGGATCGCCGCGCTGGCGACCATCCCCGAGCCGACCGTCGGGTTCCTGGCCGAGCGGCTCGCCCGCGGCGTCCCGGCCGAGGAGCCGATGCTCGAGGTGCTGATCCGCAAGCACTACGGCGACTACGACCTGACGGCGCTGCGCGGCCTGACCATCGACGGACGCGCGGCGGCGGACGCCGACTACCGGCTGGAGAGCCGCCCCACCCGGGTGGTGTCCACACTGGGCCGGATCGACGAGATGGCCGCCGACGGCCCGATCTGCGCGCTCGCCACCGACCTGCTCGGGCAACGCGACGGCGAGGAGGCCGTCGTCGAGCTGTACATCTCCTGGCCGGACGCCCCCGAGGTGGACGTCGCCGGCGCCCGGCTGGAGGAACTGCTGTCGGGCTGGCCGCTCGGCGAGAACGTCCGCCGGATCGTGGTGGCCGTCTGCAACCACAAGGTCGACCCGCGCTACCTGAGCTTCCGCTGGACGACGTCCGGTGAGATCGCCGAGGACCAGCGGATCCGCGGCGTGCACCCGATGGTCGCCCGCCGGCTCGACCTGTGGCGGCTGCGCGAGTTCGACGTCACCCGGCTGCCGGCGCCCGAGGACGTCCTGCTGTTCGACTGCGTCGCCAAGTCCAACCCGGCCGACCGCCGCCTGGTGGCGATGGCGCAGGTCCGCCAGCTGGCGCCCGTCCGCGACGAGCGGGGCCGGCTGATCGGCCTGCCGCACGCCGAGCGGGCCGTGGAGAACTGCCTGGAGGCGATCCGGCGCACTCGGGCCGCCCGCGGCAGCGAGGGCAATCGGCTCGACATGAACCACGTCTGGGTGCACGTCTGGCCGGTGATCGACCTCGACCACAAGGACATCGCCGCGCTGCAGGCCAAGATCACCCCGCTCGGCGAGGGTGCCGGCATCGAGGAGGTGCTGGCCCAGGGCCGCTTCGACCAGCCCGGGCAGGGCATCATCCCGCTCGCCGTCCGGTTCCACTACCGGCCGGGGGCCGGCGTCACGGCATCCATCGACGCGCCGCCGTCCGAACCGCTGAAACCGCTGGACGACTACGCCGGACGCGTGCTGCGCGCCCGCCGTCGTGGCCTGGTCTACCCCTACGAGCTCAGCGAGGTGCTGGCCGGGCCCGGTGGCACCATCACCGAGCTGGACCTGGACGCCGACGGCCACCTGGTGCCGGTGCAACGGGAGCGGGGGCTCAACTCCGCGGGCATCATCTGCGCCCTGGTCACCACGCCGACCCCGCTGCACCCCGAGGGGATGACCCGGATCGTGCTGTCCGGCGACCCGACCCGCGGGCTGGGTGCGGTCGCCGAACCCGAGTGCCGCCGGATCATCGCCGCCCTCGACCTGGCCGAGCGGATGCGGGTGCCGCTGGAGTGGTACACGCTGAGCTCCGGCGCCCGGATCTCGATGGATTCCGGCACCGAGAACATGGACTGGGTGGGGGCGGCGCTGCGCCGGATCATCCAGTTCACCCAGGCCGGCGGCGAGATCAACATCGTCGTGGCCGGCATCAACGTCGGCGCCCAGCCGTACTGGAACGCCGAGGCGACGATGCTGATGCACACCAAGGGCATCCTGGTCATGACGCCCGATTCGGCGATGGTGCTGACCGGCAAGCAGTCCCTGGACTTCTCCGGCGGCGTCTCTGCCGAGGACAACTTCGGCATCGGCGGCTACGACCGGGTGATGGGTCCCAACGGCCAGGCGCAGTACTGGGCGCCCGACCTGCCCGGCGCGTTCCGCATCCTGATGAGCCACTACGCGCACACCTACGTGATGCCCGGCGAGGACGGCCCACGAAGGGCGCCGACGTCCGACCCGTCCGACCGGGACGTCTCCGACTACCCCCACGGCGGCGAGTTCGCCACCGTCGGCGAGATCTTCACCGCCAATCCCGATCGCAAGAAGGCGTTCGACATCCGCACCGTGATGGCGGCCGTGGCGGACGCCGACCATCCCCGCTCGGAGCGCTGGGCCGGCATGGCGGACGCCGACACCGCGGTGGTGATGGACGCCCGGATCGGCGGCCACTCGGTGTGCATGGTGGGCATCGAGTCCAAGCCGGTGCCCCGGGCCGGGTTCCCGCCCACCGACGGGCCCGACACCTACACCGCCGGCACGCTGTTCCCGCGGTCGTCGAAGAAGGTGGCCCGGGCGATCAACGCGGCGTCCGGCAACCGTCCGCTGGTGGTGCTGGCGAACCTGTCCGGCTTCGACGGCTCGCCCGAGTCGATGCGGAACCTGCAGTTGGAATACGGCGCCGAGATCGGCCGGGCCGTGGTCAACTTCGACGGCCCGATCGTTTTCGTGGTGATCTCCCGCTACCACGGCGGCGCCTTCGTGGTGTTCTCCAAGACGCTCAACGAGAACATGACGGTGCTGGCCGTCGAGGGTTCGTTCGCCTCGGTCATCGGCGGCGCGCCGGCGGCCGCGGTGGTCTTCGCCGGCGACGTCGCCAAGCGCACCGCCGCCGACCCCCGGGTCGCCGACCTGGAACGCCGGCTGCGGACCTCCGCCCCCGGGGCGCGGGCCCGATTGCAGGCCGAGCTGGACGACGTCCGGGCCGCGGTGCGTGCGGAGAAGATCAGCGAGGTGGCGGCCGAGTTCGACGGGGTGCACAGCATTCACCGCGCGGTCGAGGTCGGCTCGGTCGACAAGGTGATCAGCCCGGCCCGGATCCGGCCCGAGATCATCGCCACCATCGAGGCCTTCCAGAACCGCTGACACCCGCACGCTCGGCTACGATCCCGGCATGGCCACCCTCGTGCTCACCGTGATCGGCGACGATCGCGCCGGACTCGTCAACGCGCTCGCGGACGTCGTCAGCGCCCATGGCGGCAACTGGGAACGCAGCCAGCTCGCCGAACTGGCCGGGAAGTTCGCCGGGATCGTCCAGGTCAGCGTCGCCGATGACCGGGCGGATGAGCTGGCGGCCGCGCTGGAACCACTGAGCGGGCTGCTGGAGGTGGCGCTGCACACCGGCGTCCGCGAGACGGCGGAGGCGGCGCAGCACATCCAGGTCGACCTGGTCGGCAACGACCACCCGGGCATCGTCCGCGACGTGTCGGGCGTGCTGACCCGGCACGGGATCAGCATCGAGCGGCTGATCACCGAGACCCGCGAGGCGCCGATGGCCGGCGGGGTGTTGTTCGAGGCGCACATCACCGCGCCGGTTACCGCGGAGCAGGACCTGGCCAAGCTGCAGGACGATCTGGAGCGCCTGGCCACCGAGATCGTCGTCGACATCAGCGTCGCGGCCGGCTGACCCACCCCCAACCACTCGCGGTAGCCTGCTGCGGTGCTGGTTCTGTTGTCGCCCGCGAAGTCGCTGGACTTCGACTCCCCGCTGCCCACCCGCAAGCACTCCGAGCCGCGGCTGCTCGCGGAATCCGAACGCCTGATCGAGGTGATGCGCGGCAAATCCACCTTCGATATCGCGGGACTGATGCACATCTCGGACGATCTCGCCGCGCTCAACGCCCAGCGCTACGCGGACTTCTCGCCGCCGTTCACCCTGCGCAATGCCAGGGCCGCGGTGCTCGCCTTCGCCGGGGACGTCTACCAGGGCCTCGACGTGCGGCGGCGCTGGGACGCCCGCGACTACACCGAGGCGCAGAAGACGGTACGGATCCTCTCCGGCCTCTACGGCGTGCTGCGGCCGCTCGACCTGATCCAGCCGTACCGGCTCGAGATGGGGATACCGCTGGCCACGGACCGCGGCAACAGCCTGTACGCCTACTGGGGCTCGATCATCACCGACCTGCTGCGGGACGATCTGGCCGCCTCGCCGGGCGCGGACGTGGTGGTCAACCTGGCCTCCGAGGAGTACGCCAAGTCGGTCAGGTTCGGCGACCTGGACCGTCCGGTGATCTCGCCCCGGTTCGAGGACACCAACGCCCGCGGCACCCGCGGGGTCGTCTCGTTCTACGCCAAGCGAGCCCGCGGCGCGCTGGCGTCCTGGCTGGTGCGCGAACGCGTCCGGACGCCGGGCGCGGTGAAGCGGTTCGCCGAGGACGGCTACCGCTACGACGCGGACGGCTCGACCGCGCAGCAGCCGGTCTTCGTCCGGGCCTTCGAGGATCGGCCGACGATCGGCCGCTGACCCGAGTTCGGCGGCGCAGGCTCAGGAGTGGCAGACGGCCTCGACGTTGTTGCCGTCGGGGTCGCGGACGAACGCGCCGAAGTAGCCGGGGTGGTACTCGGGCCACTCGCGCGGCGCATGCAGCACCTCGGCCCCCTGTGCGGTGGCCGCGTCGAAGAACGCTCGCACGGCCGCCCGGTCGGCGGCGGCGAAGGCGATGTGGCACTCGCGGTTGGAGGCGCCGCTGGCGGCGGAGCTGACCCAGAAGTCGGGATGGCCCTCGGTGCCGTACCCGATGGCCTCGCCGAAGTCCATCTGGCGAGTGAACCCGAGGACTTCGAGCACCGAGTCGTAGAAGCGGACGGAAGCGGCCAGGTCGGCCACGTTGACGCCGAAATGATCAATCATGCCATCAGTGTGCAGACCGGCACCGACACTTCCCGATGCAGGCGAGGGCTTGTATATTCCGCTATAGGAATATATGGTCGCGGCATGGACACGATGGAGGCGATCGCCGAACCGGCTCGGCGCCGCATCCTCGACGCGTTGCTCGGTGGCGAGCGGCTGGTGGGCGAGCTCTGCACCGAGCTGGGCATCGCCCAGCCGAGCGTGTCGAAGCACCTCGGGGTGCTGCGCGGCGCCGGCCTGGTCCGGGTCCGTCCGGACGCGCAGCGGCGCTGGTACTCGCTGTGTCCCGAACCGCTCCGCGACCTCGACGAGTGGCTGATGCCGTACCGCCGGCGGTGGGCGGACGCCCTCGACGACCTGGAGCGCCATCTCGACCGACAGGAGCAGACATGACCACGAACCGCCTCGGCGAGATCCTGCGCGACGGCGACCGCTACGGCCTGCGCTACGAGCGCCGGCTGCGGCATCCGCCCGAGAAGGTCTGGCGTGCGCTCGTCGAGTCGGACTCGCTGCGGCACTGGATGCCGGCGGACATTCTCGGCGAGCGGCGGGTCGGTGCCGTCCTAGCCTTCCCGTTCTGGCCGGCCCACGTCGAGCGCTACGGCATCCCCGCCGAGCAGGCTGTCCTGGCCGGCCGGATGCTGGCCTGGGAGCCACCGCGGCTGCTGGAGTACAGCTGGGACGCCGACCTGCTGCGCTTCGAACTCACCCCGGACGGCGACGGCACCCGTCTGCTGTTCACCACCTGGCTGGGCGAGGTGGACCAGTACCCGGCGGACGGCACCGCGGCCGGATACCACGCCTGCCTCGACCAGCTCGCCGAACTGCTGGACACCGGCTCCGTCGCGCTGCCGGTGATCGACGTCCCGCTGGGCGACCTGGAGGAGCGCTACGCCGCGTTGCTGGCCGACGACGGGAACCGAGCATGGTCCTGACGCCGCTGTCAGCAGCGCTGCCCAGAGCAGCGCGCTCTGCCGGGACGGCGTCCGGCGGGCCACGCTCGGAGCATGACCGACACCACCACCGAGCTACTCCGGCTCGACCACCTGCTGCACGACCGGCTCTTCGAACAACGCACCATCGTCCTCAGCGGACCGCTGGTCGACGAGAACACGCTGCGGCTGTGCAGTGCCCTGCTGGTGCTGGCTGCCGATGATCCGGACGCCGACATCAGGCTGCTGATCAACTCACCGGGCGGCTCGGTGCCTGGCATGCTGGCGATTCGCGACTGCATGCGAACCATCCCCAACGACGTCTCCACCATCAATCTCGGCATGGCCTACAGCGCCGGACAGTTCCTGCTGTCGTCCGGTGCAAGGGGGAAGCGCTACACCATGCCGCACGGACGAGTGCTGCTGCACCAGGGCTCGGCCGGCATCGGCGGCACCGCGATGGACATCGCCATCCAGGCCGACGATCTGCGGCAGACCCGCGACACCGTGCTGGCCTGCATCGCCGAGGACACCGGGCAGCCGCTGGCCCGGGTCGAGGAGGACTCGCGCCGGGACCGCTGGTTCTCGGCGACCGAGGCGCTCGCCTACGGCTTCGTGGACGCCATCGTGGAAGGGCCGGAGCTGCTGCCCTCGCCGCGGGGCCGGATCGGGCTGGGCGTCAACGGTTTGGGGGGCCTGTGATGAGCAGCTACCCGATCCCGTACGTCACCACCCGCACCGACCGCGGCGAACGCACCGTCGACATCTACAGCCGGCTGCTGGCCGACCGGATCGTCTACCTCGGCACCGGGATCGACGACGGCGTCGCCAACACCGTGATCGCCCAGCTGCTGCACCTGGCCAACGACAACGGCGACGCCCCGATCGCGCTCTATCTGAACTCGCCGGGCGGCTCGATCCCGGCCACGCTGGCGATCTACGACGCCATGCAGTTCGTCCGGCCTCGGGTGGAGACCACCTGCGTCGGCCAGGCCGCCGCCACCGCGGCGCTGCTGCTGGCCGGCGGCGCCCCGGGCGGCCGGCAGATCCTGCCGCACGGCCGGGTGGTCATCCACGCCCCGGCGGCCGAGGGACGCGGCACGATCCCCGACCTGATCCTGGAGGCCGAGGAAGTCGCCCGGGTCCGTGCCCTGCAGGAGCAACTGCTGGCCCGGCACACCGGACGGACGCCCGACCAGATCCGCGCCGACCTGGAACGGGATCTGATCCTGACCCCGGCGGACGCCGTTCGCTACGGCGTGGTCGACCAGGTGCTGGCAGCGGCGCCCGCCTGACGCTCGCCAAGCCCGGGTATTCGGCAGGTTGCGAGGACCGGCGCGTTCGGCGTCCGGACTCCCGAGACCTCAGGCGGCCAGGCAGACCGGCCCGCGAACGGGGGTGGCCCGGCTCAGTCGTGAACTGATCCGCAGGGTCAACTCGGCCACGCTCAGCTCCAGGGCGCCGGCCACCGCGGCCAGCAACTCCGAGGACGGCTCCTTCAGCCCGCGCTCGAGCTCGGAGAGGTATTGCGGAGACATCCCGGCCCGGCCGGCCACGTCGACGATCCGATCGGCACGCTCCAGCCGCTCGGCGCGCAGCTGCTCGCCCAGCGCCTCGCGCCAGAGCGGCTCGACGGGTGCCGGTTCGCGTTCCGGACGCAGTGGTACGACATCTCCCATGTCCACACGGTAATAGCGGTTCTAGACTCGCGCCATGACCCAGACTCCCGATCTCAAGCCCCGCAGCCGCGACGTCACCGATGGCTTGGAGAAGGCCGCCGCGAGGGGGATGTTGCGGGCGGTCGGCATGGGCGACGAGGACTTCGCAAAACCGCAGATCGGGGTCGCCTCGTCCTGGAACGAGATCACCCCGTGCAACCTGTCGCTGGACCGGCTGGCCAAGGCGGTCAAGGACGGCGTCCACGCCGCCGGCGGCTACCCGCTGGAGTTCGGCACCATCTCGGTCTCCGACGGCATTTCGATGGGCCACGAGGGCATGCACTTCTCGCTGGTCTCCCGCGAGATCATCGCCGACTCGGTGGAGACCGTGATGAACGCCGAGCGGCTGGATGGCTCGGTGCTGCTGGCCGGCTGCGACAAATCCCTGCCCGGCATGCTGATGGCCGCCGCCCGGCTCGACCTGGCGTCCGTCTTCCTCTACGCCGGGTCCATCCTGCCCGGCATCGCCCGGCTGTCCGACGGCACCGAGAAGACGGTCACCATCATCGACGCCTTCGAGGCGGTCGGCGCGTGCGCGGCCGGGTTGATGTCCCGCGCCGACGTGGACGCCATCGAGCGGGCCATCTGCCCGGGCGAGGGCGCCTGCGGCGGCATGTACACGGCGAACACGATGGCCTCGGTGGCCGAGGCGATCGGCATGTCGCTGCCCGGCTCGGCCGCCCCGCCGGCCACCGATCGCCGCCGCGACGGTTTCGCCCGCCGCTCCGGGGAGGCCGTGGTCAACCTGCTGCGCCGCGGCATCACCGCCCGCGACATCATGACCAAGGAGGCGTTCGAGAACGCCATCGCCGTGGTGATGGCCTTCGGCGGCTCCACCAACGCGGTGCTGCACCTGCTCGCCATTGCGCATGAGGCCGACGTCGACCTGACCATCGACGACTTCCAGCGCATCGGCGCAAGGGTGCCGCACCTGGCCGACGTGAAGCCGTTCGGCGCCTATGTGATGACCGACATCGACCGGGTCGGCGGCGTCCCGGTGGTGATGAAGCTGCTGCTCGACTCCGGTCTGCTACACGGCGACTGCCTCACCGTCACCGGCGCGACGATGGCCGAGAACCTCGCCCACATCGCCCCGCCCGACCCGGACGGCAAGGTGATCCGGGCGATGCGGCGTCCGATCCACCACAGCGGCGGGATCACCATCCTGAAGGGCTCGCTGGCGCCCGAGGGCGCCGTGGTGAAGAGCGCCGGCTTCGACGAGTCGGTCTTCGAGGGCACCGCCCGGGTCTTCGACGGCGAACGCGCCGCCATGGACGCCGTCGCCGACGGCCGGCTCGGCAAGGGCGACGTGGTGGTGATCCGCTACGAGGGCCCCAAGGGCGGGCCGGGCATGCGCGAGATGCTCGCCGTCACCGGCGCGATCAAGGGCGCCGGGCTGGGCAAGGACGTCCTGCTGCTCACCGACGGCCGGTTCTCCGGCGGCACCACCGGGCTGTGCGTCGGCCATGTGGCTCCCGAGGCGGTCGACCTGGGCCCGATCGCCTTCGTCGAGGACGGCGACCCGATCCGGCTGGACGTCGCCACCTGCCGGCTCGACCTGCTCGTCGATGACGACGTCCTGGACGCCCGGCGCGCCGCCGGCGTCCGGGCACCCGACCCGAAGTACACCCGCGGCGTCCTGGCCCGCTATCGCAAGCTGGTCACCTCGGCCAGCCGGGGCGCCGTCCTGGACTGAGCGCTCCCTGGGTGCCGGACGCCGCCCGGTCGCACGGGTCGGCCCCAGCCCGGCTCAGCCCTCCGGATCGTGCCGGAACCACACGTTCGGCTCGACGTACACCCCGAGGTCGGCGTCGGCGTCGGCCGTCAGCGGCGCCAGCCCGCCCGGCAGGATGTAGTCGCCGCTGCCGGGGATCTCCTGCTGCAGCCAGTCCCGCCATTCCTCCAGGCTGCCGGTGACCGTCATCGATCGCGGGCAGATGCCGAGTAGTTCGCCGCCCAGCCGGCGGTGCAGCCGGACCCAGGGGTCGAAGTCCTCGCCGGCCGGCGTCCGCCAGGCGAGGTAGCGCTCCATCGGTATCAGCGGATATTCGGCCTTGCGGCTCGGGCGCAGCGGGACGATCAGCGAACCGAAGCCGCAGTCGCGGGTCATCCGACGCATCGCCCGGACCATCCCGGCGGCGAGTCCCCGTCCGGTCGCGTGGGGGGCGATGGTGATGGAGAGGGCGCAGATCGCGGTGGCGGGGACGCCGTGCTCGAGCGACGCGGCGGCCCTGGTCACCGCGTCGTCCCAGCCGGCGGGAAGGTCGCCGAGGGTCCCGTCCCAGGGCAGCGGCAGGGTGAGCGCCGCGCCGGCGAGGACGTCGTCGGCGGAGATCAGCAGGAGTTGGTTCTCGGCGAAGGTCGGCACCAGCGCGTCCAGGTCGACCTCATGACCGGGGCGGCCGATGAGCATGTAGGCCGGCCAGCGGGAGGCCAGCAGCCCGGGAACATCGGCCGCGAGCTCGGGGCGTTCGGCCAGGGAGGCGATCGTGTACTCGTCGATCGGCTGGGCGTCATTCATGGTCGTCATCGGTGTGGGTCCTTGATCCGGGGGTCGTGGGTCGGGCGCCGTCGCGCAGGGAGGTGATCACATCGTCCAGCATCACCTCGGTGAGTTTGCCGGTGAACGTGTTCTGCTGGCTGACGTGGTAGCTGCCGAGCAGCCGGATCGGCCGGCCGGCGCCGTCGAGGACGGCCTCGGCGCCGTGCCCGAAGCGCGGCCTCGGCCGGGGGACGACCCAGCCCAGCCGGCGGGCGGCGGCCAGCGTCGCGTCCCACCCGATCGCCCCGAGCGCGAGTATTCCCCGTAGCCGGGGTCGGATCAGCCGCAGCTCCCGGTCGAGCCAGGGCGAGCAGGTCGCCTTCTCGGCGGTGCTTGGCCTGTTGTCCGGCGGCGCACAGCGGACGGTGGCGGTGATCCTCAGGTCGTGCAGCACCAGCCCGTCGCCGGCGTGGGTCGCGGCCGGCTGGCTGGCCAGGCCCGCCCGGTGCAACGCCGCGTAGAGCCAGTCGCCGGAACGGTCCCCGGTGAACATCCGGCCCGTCCGGTTCGCCCCGTTCGCCGCGGGAGCCAGGCCGACGATGAGCAGGGTGGCCTCGTCGTCGCCGAACGTAGGCACCGGACGCCCCCAGTACGGCTGGTCGGCGAAGGACGCCCGGCGTCCGGTCGACGCGACACCCTCCCGCCAGCTCACCAGTCGCGGGCAGGCGCAGCACACCGACGATCGGGCCTGGAGTTGGTGCAGGCCGGCGTCCTGCGCGAGCGCGATCACGTCGGCGGCGCTCCGGGCGACCGGCGTCCCCACGGTCGCGGGGTCTCCCGGCCAGCCGGTACCCGGCGGCACCGGCGAACCGAACGGCCGCCCGGTCAGCGGGTGCGGATCGGTTCGGTCGGACACGCCCCCTGCCTACCACGTACCCTGACGACGTGCGGATCGCGACCTGGAATGTGAACTCGGCCAAGCAGCGGGTGCCCCGGTTGCTGCCCTGGCTCGACGCGCGGCGTCCCGACGTGGTGTGCCTGCAGGAGACCAAGCTCACCGACGACGCCTTCGCGGAGTTGTTCGCCGAACCCCTCGCCCAGCGCGGCTACGCATTCGCCAGCAACGGCCAGGGCCAGTGGAACGGCGTCGCGCTGCTCTCCCGGGTGGGGCTGGACGACGTCGAGCGCGGCTTCCCGGGCATGCCGGGCTTCCCCGGACCGGAGGCCCGCGCGATCAGCGCCACCTGCGACGGGCTGCGGGTGTACAGCCTGTACGTGCCCAACGGACGGGAGCCCGGCTCCGACCACTACCACTACAAGCTGGACTGGCTGGCCGCGCTGAACGCCAGCGTCGCCACCGGACCGCAGCACGTCGCGCTCTGCGGGGACATGAACATCGCGCCCGCGGACGCCGACGTCTTCGACCCGGACGCCTACATCGGCCAGACCCACGTCACCGAGCCGGAGCGGTCGGCGCTGCGGGCGCTGGTCGACCTCGGCCTGCGCGACGTCGTCCGCGACCGCTGGCCGACCCAGCGGGTGTTCAGCTACTGGGACTACCGGGCCGGCATGTTCCACCAGGATCTGGGCATGCGGATCGACCTGATCCTCGCCGACACCGCGACGGCGTCCCGGGTGGCGGCGGCCTGGGTCGACCGGCAGGCCCGCAAGGGCACCGGGCCCAGCGACCACGCCCCGGTGATCGTCGACCTCGACGATGCCCCGGACGGCGACATCGGCCCGGTCGTGCCGCCGCCGTCCGCGCCCCGGACGCCGCGCCGCGGCACCCGCAAGCTGCCCCAGTCCCGCTGAGCTTCGTCAGCCGGCCTCAGAGCGGCTCGAACCTGGCCTGGAAGAACCGCAGGTACTTGGGCTCGTAGACCATCCGCAGCCCGTGGGCCGACTCCCGGGCGTCCCAGCACGCCTTCACCGACTCGGCGACGACGTCCAGATGCGCCTGGGTGTAGACCCGGCGCGGAATCGTCAGCCGGGTCAACTCCAGCCGGGGCTTGTGGTTCTCGCCGGTGGCGGCGTCCCGGCCGGCCGAGACGATACCGCGCTCCATCGACCGGACGCCGGAATCGAGGTACAGCTCGGCGGCCAGCGTCTGCGCCGGGAACTGTTCCTGGCCCAGCTGCGGGTAGAACGCGCGGGCGTCCAGGAAGATCGCATGCCCGCCGACCGGCTTGATGAACGGGACGCCCCATTGTTCGAGCAGCTCACCCAGGTAGCGCACCTGGCCGACCCGCGACTTCATGTGGTCGAGGTCCACCGACTCGGTGATCCCGATGGCCATCGCCTCCATGTCGCGTCCGGCCATGCCGCCGTAGGTGTGCAGGCCCTCGTAGACCACCACCAGGTTGCGGCACTCCTCGAACAGCTCGTCGTCGTCGGTGGCCAGCCAGCCGCCGATGTTGGTCAGCGGGTCCTTCTTGCCCGACATCGTGCAGCCGTCGGAGTACGAGCAGAACTCCAGCAGGATCTCGGCCAGCGACGCCTCGCCGTAGCCCTCCTCGCGCTCCCGGATGAACAGCGCGTTCTCCACCGCCCGGGTGGCGTCCAGGTAGATCGCGATCCCGTGCCGCCGGGTCAGCTCCCGGACCGCCCGCAGATTGGCCATCGAGATCGGCTGGCCGCCGGCCATGTTCACCGTCGCGGCGACACACACGTAGGGGATGCGTTCGGCACCGACGTCGTCGATCAGCCGCTGCAGCTTGGCCAGGTCGACGTTGCCCTTGAACGGGTGCAGCGAGGAGGTGTCGTGCGCCTCGTCGACGATCACGTCGTGGAAGGTGGCGCCTGCCTTCTCCTGATGGAACCGGGTGGTGGTGAAGTACATGTTGCCCGGCACGTGGTCGCCGGGCCGGATCGCCGCCTGGGAGAGCAGGTTCTCCGCGCCGCGGCCCTGATGGGTGGGAACGATGTGGCGATAGCCGTAATACCGCCGGATGGTCTCCTCCAGATGGGAGAAGTTCACCGACCCGGCGTAGGCCTCGTCGCCGAGCATCATGCCCGACCACTGCCGGTCGCTCATCGCGTTCGTGCCCGAATCGGTCAGCAGGTCGATGTAGACCTGGGTCGAGCCGAGCAGGAAGGTGTTGTAGCCGGCGTCGGCGATGGCCGCTTCACGCTCGGCTCGGGTGGTCGTCCGCAGCGGCTCGACCACCTTGATCTTGTAGGGTTCGGCCCAGCTTCGACGGTCGTGTTGCTGGCCCATGGTGTGCAGGGATCGCGGCACTTGTCCTCCTCGACGATGCCGCCCTCGTGGGGCTGCTCGCAGGCTAACACCGGTGAAGGATCCGGTTTCCGGGGCTGTGCCAGAATCGAGGGGCGACCGTTGCCGCCGATCGGAGTAGTTCATGCTGGTGTGCGAGGCCTGTGGCCTGCGGCTGTTCGAGCATGCACTGCGTTGCCCGCACTGCGGGCATGCGGTCTCCGGCGCCGACGCCGAGCCGGACGACCAACCCGCCTCGGCCAGCACGCCACCCGTCCGGTTCTCGGGTCGGGGGCCCGGCGCGGACGTCGCTCTCGCAAACCCCGCGGCAGACCAGCCCGACGACGGCTCGGATTGGGATCCGGACGAGACCAGCCGCTTCCTGCCCGCGTATGGCCTCCGCCGCAGCACCCGCAACACCGTCGCGCTGGCGGGCCTGGCCGTGGCACTGGTGGCGGCGGTGGCCAGCCTCGCCTGGCTGGTCGGCCAGACCATGGGCATCCGCGCGCCGATCGCCACCTCGGCACCCACCAGGTCCACCCCGGCCGCGCCCAGCAGCACGCCGCCCCGCAACGCGACGGTGTGCACCCATGAGGTGGCCCGCAGCACCAACACCACCTGCGCCGTCGCGACCCGGGTGCTCGCCGCGGTCCGCACGCTGGGCACCGATCTGCCGGATACGTTCCGGGTGACCATCGTCGACCCGCAGAGCAGGAAGAACGCCACCTACATCTGTGCGGTCAAGTCCTGGATCGAATGCACCGGCGACCGAGACGCCCGGATCTACGTGCGGCGCCTGGTCTGAGGCCGTGCTGGACTCAGCCGGGTTCCGGCGCCAGCCGGGCGGCGATCAGGGTCGCGGCCCGCAGCTTCGCCCACCGGGTGTGCACCGTCAGCGTCGACAGTGTCGCCGGCGGGTAGCGGTAGGCGATGGTGGCGCGCGCCGCGGCGTCCGACGAGGCGTCGGCCAGGCTGTGGACCAGCGCCGGAATTCCCGGTGCGTGCCCGACGACCACTACGCCGGCGTAGCCGTCGGGCACGGTCAGGATCTGTTCCAGGATGCCCGGGCCCCCCGCGTTGTAGATGTCGTCGCGGGACCAGATCGGCACCCCGAGTCCGAGCGCCTCGGCCGTCTGCATCGTCCGGGTGGCCGACGACGCCAGGATCAGGCTGACCCCGGCGCCGCGCAGGTGCGCACCCACCCCGCGCGCCTGCTGGACGCCGCGGGCGCTCAGCGGGCGGGCGTGATCGCCGCCGGGGCCGGGCACCTGCCAGGAGGCCTCGGCGTGGCGGAGCAGGTGCAGGGTCCTCACTCGGCCCGGGTGAATTCGTTCTCGAAGTCGGTGCCCTCGGCCCGGCGCCAGCTCTCGTAGATCTCCTTCTCGGCCTCGGTGCGGCCGACCCAGACCGCGCCCTCGACCGACTTGCCCGGCTCGAGGTCCTTGTAGACGGCGAAGAAGTGCTCGATCTCGAGCAGCGTGAGCTGCGGCAGATCCTTGAGTTCGGTCAGGTAGTCCTGCCGCTGGTCGGCGACCGGAATGCAGAGCACCTTGTCGTCGCCGCCCATCTCGTCGGTCATCCGGAACATGCCGATCGCCCGGCACTCGATCAGGGCACCGGGGAAGGTCGCCTCCGGCACCAGCACCATCGCGTCCAGGGGATCGCCGTCCTGGCCGAGGGTGCCCTCGATGAAGCCGTAGTCGTTGGGGTACTGGGTGGAGGTGAACAAGGTCCGGTCGAGGCGGATCCGATGGGTGTGATGGTCCATCTCGTACTTGTTCTTCGTGCCCTTGGGAATCTCGATGGTTACATCGAAGTGCAGACTCGGCTGGATCTTCGGGCGCGTGTAGTCGACCACTACGGTCCCCTTTCGAAGGCTGTCATGATGGCGTGGATGTCACGTTCGACACTATCGTCAACCACGCCGTCAGCAACATGCCGAAACGAGTAGCCGGGACAGCCGCACAGATGAGCCGGATGGCCGTGCTGGTGCTGCTTGCCGTCGTCGTGGTCGCCGCCGGGGTGCTGCTGGCCGTGCCGCAGTGGCGCTCGGCGGTGCTGCCGTCCGCCACGGTGACCCAGACCGCTGGCCCGCCGCCGGGCTATCGCGCGCCCGCGACCGCCGGTCCGCCGGCACTGCCGCTGGGGGAGCTGGACGTCGCCCCGGCACCGGCGGCGAAGGCGCTCACCGGCCGCATGAAGAAGCTGGCGAAGGCGGCCGCGGCGACGCCGTCGGCGGTGGTGATCGACGCGCAGACCGGACGGGTGCTGATCGACCGGGGCGATCGGCCCTACATCCCGGCGTCCACGATGAAGCTGCTCAGCTCGCTGGCGGTCGTGGAGGCACTGGGCAACGACCGCACCTTCGCGACCACGGTGGTCGCCCCGCGCGAGGGCGTGCTGATCCTGCGCGGCGGGGGCGACCCGCTGCTGACCGACGCCCGCTCGACGGGACGCGCGTCGCTGCAGCAGCTGGCGTCCGCGACCGTCGCCGAGCTGAAGCGCGCCGGCGTCACGAGGGTCGCCCTGGGCTATGACGCGAGCCTGTTCACCGGCGCCGCCTGGCACGAGCACTGGACCGACAACTACCGCTACTCGGTGGCCCGGATCAGTGCGCTGATGGTGGACGGCGGGCGCACCCGCACCGGCAAGGCCGACGAGAATCCGGCCGCCACCGCCGCGGCGAAGTTCGCCGCCCGGCTGGCCAAGGCCGGTATCACGGTCACCGCCACGAAGCAGATGAAGGCCTCCGCGGACGCCCGCGAGCTGGCGGCGGTCGCCTCGCCCCGCGTCGAGCAGCTGATCGAGCACGTCCTGCGCTACAGCGACAACACCGCCATCGAGACGCTGTCCCGGCAGGCCGCCCTGGCCGGCGGGCGGGGCGACTTCGCCGGCGCGACCGGCGCCGTCCGGACGACGCTGAAGCGGCTCGGTCTGTGGGCGTCCGGCATGGTGATCGACGACACCAGCGGTCTGAGCCGCGACAACCGCGTCACCCCGGGCGTGCTGGCCAAGGCGATGCGGCTGATGCTGACCGAGGACCGGTTCCGCTCGCTGATCGCCGGGCTGCCCGTCGGGGGCGTGTCCGGAACGCTGGCCGACCGGTTCGACGATGCCGGCGAGCGGGCCGGACGCGGCGTCGTCCGGGCCAAGACCGGCAGCCTGCGCGACGTCACCACCCTGGCCGGCTACCTGATCACCGCCGACGGGTCGCCGCTGGTCTTCGCGCTGATGGCCAACCAGGTGGTGCGACCGTTCGCCACCCGCGACTGGATGGACGCCACCACCGCCAACTGGGCCGCCTGCGGCTGCTGAGCCCCGCGGCACGGCTCCTAGACTGCGCTCATGACCGCGGTTCCCTGCGTCGACTGGCGGCTCGCCGCCGCGACCGGACGGTTGCTGGTCCCGGCCGGCCCCGAGGTGAGCCGGGCGGAGGCGGCCGCGATGGTCGCCGATCTGCGGGCCTGCGCCGACCGCGCCACACAGGCCGTGGCGGCGGCGAGCGGACTGAACGTCCCGGTCGCCGCCGAGGTGGTGGTGGTCGACCGGGACCGCTGGGTCGGGGCGGCCGCGTCGATGTCCGAGGCGATGCTCGTCGCCGTCGGCCAGCGGCCGGCGACGACCCTGGGCGAGCGGGTCGGCGCCCGGCTGGCCGGTGCCCAGCTGGGGGCGGCGCTGGCCTTCGTCGCCACCCGCATCCTCGGCCAGTTCGACCCCTATTCGCCAGTGCGCCGGCTGCTGCTGGTCGCGCCGAACATCGCCGCCGCCGAGCGGACGATGGCCGTCGAGCCGCACGGCTTCCGGCAGTGGGTCTGCCTGCACGAACAGACCCACCGCTTCCAGTTCGGCGCCGCGCCCTGGCTGCCGGGACATCTGCTGGCGCTGATGGGCGGGGTCTTCGACGACGCCCGCCGCGCGGCCGCGATCGACGAGGTCACGGCGGTGATGTCGCTGCTGGAGGGCCATGCCGACGTCATCATGGACGCCGCCGGCGAGGGCCTGGTGCCGCAGGTCGCCCGGCTCCGGGCCGCGATCGAGGCCCGCCGGGACGCGTCCGGGTTCATCCAGCTGATCTCCCGGCTGCTCGGGCTGCGGGCCAAGCGCGAGCAGTACCGGCACGGCGCGATCTTCTGCCGGGCGGTGATCGCCCGGGCCGGCGTCGCCGGCCTCAACCTGGCCTTCCGATCGCCCGAACTGCTGCCCGGCC
>JAANMX010001104.1_pt1 | contig 32181 bp, 24 predicted proteins | sample 7279681 | NCBI WGS metagenome assembly JAANMX01 (sample SAMN14094542, study PRJNA606508) | bioreactor metagenome | isolation source: A lab-scale SPAN reactor treating ammonium-rich wastewater day 351 | place: Ireland: Galway | collected 2018-01-01 | reverse complement strand
GCACTGTCCAGATGAGGTTGCGGACTAGAGTCATTTCGTGGACAGTGCGACGCACCGGATGGAACTTATTTCTTGACGAGTCCTAACAGCTTGCGTTACAGGCTATTATTCCTCTGCCTCGAAGAGCAGGTCGATCAGTTCATCGCAGCGTTCTTCCACCGCCTCGTCGTCCCCCTCCTGGGCAGCCTCCCGGATGGCAATCATCACATCGCTGATGTCACCGGCCAGCTCCGGGTCCACATCCGGGTCGGCCAGGACTTTGGCGGCCCGTTCCAGCAGGGCGTGGACGCCGGGGTCGAACACCACTTCGTCCTCGTCCGTCTCGTCGGCGTCGGCATAGGTCAGGGAAAGCTTAGCCTGACTCTGGGCGATATCCTCCGGGCTGAGCCGCTGGCGGCTGGCCTTCATCTGCTCGGAGACCTGTTTGCGCCCGGCCCGGTCGATGACTGTCACATTCAGAATGCCGTTGATGTCCAGTTGAAAGTTGACCGTCACTTCGGTCAGACCGTCGCTGCGGTTGGGTTTCAGTTCGTCGAACATAAAATCGCCCAGCAGCACATTTTGCGAAGCGACACTGCTTTCGCCCTGATAGACTTTGACGTGGATCGCCTGTTGCCCGGGAAAGATGGTATTGAACATCTCGCTCTTTTGCACAGGCACAGCCGTATTGCGTCGGATCAGGGGCACAAAGTGGTCGTCTTTGATACGCCCGCCCCGAAAGGTCGCCGTCTCGATGCCCAGGGAGAAGGGGGTCACATCCACCAGGATAGCGTCGATCTCCTCCCCGCCCACGATACCCGCCTGCACGGCCGCGCCCAGGGCCACGGCCGCGTCCGGGTCGATTTCGCTGTGGGGTTCCCGCTCCAAATGCTCGGTGATCAGCGACCAGACCGCGGGGATACGCGTAGAGCCGCCCACCAGCAGCACCCGGTCCAAATCCCCCGCCTCCAGATTGGCGTCGGTCAGGGCCTGGTCGATGGCGTCCAGGGTGCCGTCCAAAAGGTCGCTGATCAGCCCCTCAAACTCCTCCCGCTCGATCTCCCGCTGGATGTGCAGGGGGCGTCCTTTTTTGTCGCTGGCGATATATTCCAGATTGACGGTGGCATAGGGCACAGAAGAAAGCTCGATTTTGGCTTCTTCGGCGGCCCGGAAGAGGCGCGCCCAGGCCTGGTGATTCTGGCGCAGGTCAATTTTATGATCCCTCTCGAATTCGTCGGCCAGCAGGTCGGCCAACCGCTGATCGAAATCATCACCGCCCAGATGATTGTTGCCGGCGGTGGCGATCACATCCACAATCTCCCCGTCCAACTCGATGATAGAGACATCGAAAGTGCCGCCGCCCAGGTCATAGACCAGCACGCGCAGGGGCTGGCCGCCACTCTCCCGGCCATAGCCATAGGCCAGGGCGGCCGCGGTCGGCTCGTTGAGAATGCGCTCCACCTGCAAACCGGCGATCTCGCCGGCTTCGATGGTGGCCTGGCGCTGGGGTTCGTTGAAATAGGCGGGCACAGTAATCACCGCCCGCTGCACGTCTTCGCCCAGATAGGCCGCGGCGGCCTCGCGGAGGCGGCGCAGGATAAAAGCGGAGATTTCCTGGGGGGTGTAGGTTGTGCCCGCCATCTCTACATTCTTGCCGCTGCCCATCAGCCGTTTGACAGAGCGCACGGTGCGCTCCGCGGATACGCCCCACTGGTTGTAGGCGTGGCGACCGACCAGCAGCCCGCCCTCCGGGTCCAGCCCCACCACCGAAGGCAGCAGCCGCTCGCCCCCCACCGGGATAATGTGGGGCTGGCCATCCTCGATAATTGCCACCGCCGAATTGGTTGTGCCCAGGTCGATACCCAAAACTTTGTTGCTCATTGTTACTTTTGTGTCCTATCGTCGTGTCAAGCGCAACTTACAAATTCGTCAAAGAAAGGATGCAGATTCACACAGAAACAATTGATCTGCATCGATTCTATCTGTGTAAATCCGTCCCCATCCGCGTTCATCCGTGTCCATCTGTGGCTGTTTTCGGTGCGCGGGAGACCAGCACTTCGGCGTAGCGCAACACCCGCTCGCCCTGCACATAGCCCTTGCGCAGGACGGCCACGACCGTATTGGCCGCCACATCCCTGCGATCTTCCCCGCCCACAGCCACATGCAGCCGGGGATCGAAGGGTCTGCCCAGGGCGTCGATGGGCTGGATCGACTCTTTGGCCAGGAGAGCGAGAAAACGCTCCCGCACCAGTTCCAACCCCTGCAACCAGCCACCCAGCGCCTCGGAGGTCTCCCCGACCACAGCCGGCAGGGCCGGCGGCGTTGTCTCCCGTTCTGCCTCGCCAAAGACCCGGCGCAGATTGGACCAGACGCTGGGTGGGGGTGTCTGCTGACGGCGCGTCTGTTCGGCCCGGACGGCCTCTTCCCGGCGGCGCTGCTCGGCCAAAATCTGGGGGCCGTGTTCCAGGGCCAGCTCCAGCCCATCCAGACCGGGCAGCAGATCCGCGGCCAGCGCGCCCCGGGCGTCGCTGCGCAGTTGGGCCAGACGGCGCTGCTGGGCCATCTCCCGGTCAGCGGCGATCTCGTCCCGGCGGGTGGCGATCTCCTGCAATGTGGAGAGGGAGTCGTTGACCTGTTGCTCCCGGCTTTCGGTCAGGGTGTTGGATTTGAACTGGGAACGGCTCAGTTTTGTCACCGTTTTGTTCAGTTCGTCCAGCTGCTCCTGCAGCGTTTCCAGCCGGGTGACGAGTTCGGTCCGCTCGGCGTGGCGGGCGTCGCTGGCCGCGCCCCCGGTAAAGTGGCGGGTCAACGCTGCCACCTGTGTACTCTGTTCCTGGGCTTCTGCCAGCAGCTGGGCCACCTGCGCCTGTAGCATCTCGTTCTGACTCATCAGGTAGTAGAGATGGCCCTGGCTTTGGAACTCCCCATCCCGCGGATCGTCGTCCGCATAGGGGATGGGTTCGTCGGCGCGGTGGTTCGGTTCAGTCAGTCTGTCGTCCCAATCGGTGACGGTATCGGCTATGGGCATGGGCTACTCTTTGGCAGGCAGGGGTGGGACGCGGAAATCGTTGGCGGGTGCATAGCGGGCCAGCCCCAATTCCAGGGCCAATGCGCCCAGATCAGCGGTATGCACCGACAGATCGTAGGTGGGGCGGCGGCGGTTGGGCAGGCTGGGCGGCGGCTGCAACAGGAAGAGATCGACCATTGCCCGGCTTTCGGCCACGCGCAACAGATCGTAGGCCACTCGCACTTCCTGGAACTTTTCCGGCGCCTGTTCGGGCGGGTATTGACGCACTAACCGAAAATAGGCCCGCTTGATGGCGTTCTCGTCGGCGCGGCGGTCGATTTGCAGAACAGCGTAGGGGTCCTGGCCCGGCTTAGAAGAAGTCAAAGGCATCGTCGTCGTCCAAATCTAAATTACGCAAAATGTCTAAAAAGGGGTTGTGTCGCCCGGAAAAGAGCACTTCGAGAGCGTCCATCTCGCTGACCAGCGCGGGGTCATCCATTTTTTGGGCCATACGTTTGGCCTTGCGCAGAAGACGCCGGGCCTTTTTTGTATCCTTGGCCTCGTCAAAAAGAATGCGCGCTTCGGCATATTCCAGAATCCCGCTCACTGGCATTTCGGAGCGCACCCGATCCAAATAGACTTCTGTCAAGGCTCTGGCGTCTTTCTCAAGGGTGACGTCGATAATCTGCACCAGCGCGGCGGCGCGGCTGTCGCTGCCCCGTTTTTTGTCGGCCAGCAACAGCGCTTCGTCAAAGAAACGTATGGCCCAGCTTTCCTCTAATTTACAGGCCAACACTTGCTCGCCCTGGTCGATCCAGAAACGCATCAGCAGACTGGGCATCTGACGCACCTCTGCGACGATATTTTCTACAACAGTCGCTTCCTTCAGATGCAGAAGTTCGTGCATCGCGATCCCGACGACGGACAATTGGGTCGGATCGGCCCGATATGCCTCTTGCAGGGCAGCGCTGGCCTCTTTCTTTTTGCCCGCCTTCCGATATTCCATACCCAACACCAGCAGAATCCGGGGGTGGCCGGGCAGGTCTTGCAGCGCATCCTGCAACGATTTGATTGGGTTGTTTGCGCCCCTGCCCAGCAGACGACCAAAGATGCCGGGAGGCGCGTGCTCCGGGACGACCTGCTCTATGTAATAGTCGGCCAACCCATCCCGGGCCTCTTGATTGTTTGGCTCGCTGGTAAGCACTTTTTTGAAGAAGGGCACGGGGTCCCCGTCCCATTTGTCGGTCTGGATGTGGGCCAGACGCAGAAGGGTGGGGATGTGGTTTTCGTCGATCTCCAGGATGCGCGCCAGTTCGTTCTCCGCCGCCTCGTCCTTGTCTGCCTGCAACAGCGCATCCACCAGCTTTGTGCGTACTTCCACATCGTTCTCGGTATATTTGACAGCCGTGCGCAGACAGTTGACCACTTCCTCGTTGACGTATTGGCTGTGATCGTAACATTCGGCCGCGTGTACCCAGAGCGCGGCCACCTGAGCATCGGTCATATAGTCCGGGTGGTTTTCCGAGCGGGGGCGGCGGCGGGCCATCTCGCGCCAGGCGTCCCCGGCTGCGTTCCAGTTTTCCAGTGCTTCCTCACAGAGCGCCAGGTTTTGAGAGAGACTGCGCCCGCCCACAAATTTGCTTGCGGCGCGCAGATAGCCGGCGGCCTTCGGCCAATCGGCGGCATCGGCAGCCTGATAACCCAGGGTAAAATAGGCTGTACCGATGGTTTCGGAGAGGATGCGGTCGCTGACAGAGCCAGGTAACTCCTCGGCGATAGAGACAATCTCCGCCCACTTCTCCTCCTGGGCCAGAGCGATCACTTCTTCCCGCCCCAGATATTCGTTGTTCTCTGTAAGCCACGGGGCGCTCCAGCCGCTGGCTACGCTGACACTCCACGCTTCCCCTACCTCGTTTCTGCGTCCCTGGCCCAGCGCGGCCACCCCCGCGTAGTAGTGAAGAATGCCCTGGGCTGGACGGCTGGCAAGCGGCTCGGCCAACACTTGCAGAAGTTCTGGTGCTACCGAATTGGAAGCAGAACGCAGATCGAGCAGCAGTTGCCAAATTTCGTTGGAGACGAGGAGGGGCTGTTGGGCCAGTTGGTGGAGGAAGTCTGTCGGTTTGTCCTCGTGGACGGCCTGCACCAGACGCAGGGTATTGGCTTCGTCCGGGGTGAGTCCCTTCTCTTCCCAGGGCTGGCTGGTAGCAATACCCAGCAGTGCGCCCACAAAGGCCACGCCGGGATGTCCGCTGGCCTTGTGCAATGCGGCCCCGGCATCCTCCAGGCGGGACTGGCGAACGAGGGCAATGGCCCTGTGAAAATGGAAGCGGGCTTCGTTGGGATACAGTTCCAGCGCGGCGTTGAGATGGGTTTCCTGTTCTTGTGCCAGGAGGGAATTCGCCGCCAGACGAAAATGGGCCTCGGCCTGGAATTGGCGGAGAGTTGCGCCAGCCTGGGGGTTGCGCTCAGTGTTGACAAATTCCCCGGCCTTCTGGGCGTAATAGAGGGCAGAATCGGCCTGATTCTGCTCCAACGCACGCTGGGCCCGTTCCAGAGAGGTATCATAACTGAGAATTGGTTTGCTGACCGGACGCGCCCGGCTGGAACGATTGCGTCGTTTATTTTTCTTGCTTGCCATGACCCCCACCCAATAGATGCAATCTACACAAACTGGACAAACTATTGATAGTATAGCATATAATTCGTACAAAGTTAAGAAATATATGACAGCGAGTTGCGCCCAAGAAATAGGAGCGAGAGACACCCGCCGAATCAAATAGCAGACACAGTGCTTCCCGCACGCTGGACGCTCCTGCAAATACCGCTTCTGGTCGTGTTGACAATCCGCCAACCCAATTCTATACTGAGTGCAGAGCCACACGCATACCAGACGCCCAATTGCGGGCGTATTGCAATAGACGAGGTTGACGTTATGAGCCAGGAGATAATCACATTTATAGGGGAGCCGGAGGTTTATGAAATTCCCCGGCCAGACATCTCCCATCTGGTGACGGAGGACGATACGCCTGTGGACAATATCTTTTCCGAGAAACAGATGCGGCTGCTCGCCAGCACGCTCTACAGCGGATGGACCGGCCCTAGCGACGGCCGCCCCTTTGTGTCAATGGCAAATGTCGCGCTTTATTATGCCCTGCACACGCCCGCACTGGTGCCAGATTTTCTGCTCAGTCTCGGCGTCACCCCGCCCGCCAAACCCATCGACCCCGAAACCCATTCTTATCCCAAAGAGAATCGCTCCTACTTTGTGTGGGAATATGGCAAGCCGCCGGATTTGGTGGTGGAGATCGTCTCCAACCGCAAGGGGGGCGAACTGGGCGACAAACTGCTGGACTACGCCCGGGCTGGGGTGGGCTATTACATCGTTTTTGATCCGATGCAGGCGTTGGGCAGAGAATATCTGCGCATCTTTACCCGCCACGGCAACAGCTTCCGGGAGACTTCCGAGCGCTGGTTTCCCGAAGTCGATCTGGGCGTTACCCTCTGGATTGGCCCGTGGGAGGAGTGGCCGCCCCAGCAGTGGCTGCGCTGGGTGGACAAAGAGGGGCGTCTCATCCCGACGAGTGTCGAAGCCCAGGCAGAGGCTCGTCAACAGGTGACAGCGGCTCGTCAACAGGTGACAGCGGCTCGTCAGCAGGTGACAGCGGCCCAGCAGGAAAGCGCTGAGGCCAACCGCCGCGCCGCCGAAGCCCAGCGCCAGCGGGAGGAACTCCTGGCGAAATTGCGCGCGGCAGGCATTGATCCGGACAGCATCTAACCCACAGCCAATTTTGTGTTTGACAAGCGGGCGAACTCTGCCTATAATCGTCAGTAACCGCATAGAATTCTGTGGCAGGGACGCCCGGCTTTGTGCCGTTGGCGTTCTTTTTGTGTGTACCAACCACATTTTTGCAGGCGAGGGCAAGATGAAAATCCCGGAAAGTTTGAGACGCGCCTCTTTGAGTCACGCATCCAGGATGCGCACATCCTATCGTACTTCCCGTTCAACCGCTGTTGCTGGTCTGGTTTCCTCTGTTGCCCCCGTCTGTACCTCCTGTTGTTGCTGTTAAAGCTCCCACTCGCTTTTCCCGTCCCACTACCCAATTGTCTGTTTGACGGCAAGCCAGCGCCGAATCAGTTTTCCTGCCCTGTGTGCGCAGAATTCCTGATCCGCTGAAGACCCGCCGTCTGTCCACAACTGAAACTGCCTGCTGATCCGCCTGTTGCTGTGCGTCGCGCTCCGCCGTGTGCGTCTTCCCGTTGCACGCGCCCCTTTTGGGTTGGGATTGGGATCGGCAAATCTTGCAAAAGCTGAGGAACCGACACTGCCCTGAAAATAGAACACGGATGGACACGGAAAGAACGGATTCACACGGATTCAATCTGCGAAAATCTGCGTCCTCGGCGTAATCTGCGTTCCTATTTTCGTCGTTATCGGTGTCAGCCGGTCGTGCGGCCTGATGAGCATTTCCAGCGAACTTCTTCCCCAAAGCGAAGCCTTCGACGTATGGCAGTACGCCTTTTTCACCCGTCTCAGTAGGCGCTTCGAGAGCGCACCGGCCGAGGACATTCTGACCTGAGCCATCACTGTTGCCGTAGGTCGGACTGACAGTCCGACTTACGAATTGTGACGCTGTTGCCGTAGGTCGGGCTGTCAGTCCGACTTACGAATTGTGACGCTGTTGCCGTAGGTCGGGCTGTCAGTCCGACTTACGAATTGTGACGCTGTTGCCGTAGGTCGGACTGTCAGTCCGACTTACGAATTGTGACGCTGTTGTCGTAGGTCGGGCTGTCAGTCCGACTTACGAATTGTGCGCAGCAGATCGCTGGTGAGTTCCTGATAGATCGGGGGCAGGTTGGGGCGGGTGGCCCAGAAGCCGATCCAGAGGACGAGAAGGGTCAGACCGGTCAGCGCGGGCAAAGCTGTGGGCAGGACGAAGGGTGAAGGAATCCACAGGGCCGCGGCGACTGTGCCGGGGAGCAGCCAGGGCCAGGGCAATCGGTGCAGCAAGCCCAAATCAACGGTAATCCAGACAGTCGTCGTGCCCGCCATAAAAAGTCCGCCGCCGAGAAAAGCCAGGGCCAGCCGGTCGATGAAGGCGGCCCATTCCCCGTTGGCCGCGCTTGGCAACAGGGCCATCCAGACCGTCACCCCGGCGATGAGCAGCCCCGCCGAGAGCAGCATCAGCCCGCTTTGCAGCATTGTGACGACCCGGTGCGCGGGGGAATAGATGTGCATCAGCGCCACCAAAAAGGCCATCCAGCCAAAGACCCCGGCCAGGACTAGCCAGCCCCCCAGCATCCACAGCCGCCCGTTTTGCCCCAACCAGACCAGCCGCGCCGCCCATTCGCCGTCCACTGCCAGCGGGATGCGCAGCAATCCCACTCCGCAGAGCAGGACAACCGACAAAATAATTGCGGCAAAGCGAGCCAACGGGATCAGTTTCATTGTTCATCCGGTGCTCTGTCCAGCGCGGCCACCCGCTCGGCCAGCCGCGCCCGATAGGTCTGTTGCGCCGCGGGTCCGCTGGACGGGTCGGGGAAGCGGGCGTCGGCTTTGGCCTGGCCCTGGCGCAGGGCGTCTTCCATATCGATCCCGCACTGGTAGGCGATTTTGAAGAGCATCACTTGCAGGTCGCTCAGTTCCAGGGCCAGCAGAGCGCGCACGGCCCGCTCATCCGGCGGGTCCAGGGGGCGGTAACCTTCCAGCATCTGCACCAGTTTGCTCACTTCGCCCAGCTCTTCCAGCGCGTGCAGGAGGGTATGGCTGATCAGCACCCGGTCCCAGGTGCGGGCCTTGTCCCACTCTTCCAGCCAGTTTTGGTAGTCGCGGATGCGCATAAGAATTCTGTAGGTGCGGTTTCTAACCGCACATTGACGGACAACCCAAAATGTGCGGTTAGAAACCGCACCTACGGGTGGTTGCGGGCCGAGCGCAGACGGCGCACAAAATCGACCGAGCGCAACTGGCGTTCCAGCACCAGCACCAGATAGCGGTAGAGGATATTCTCCACGGCCTGAATCGTCTGTGGGCGCAATAGCACCGCCCGCACTTCCGTCCACGAACTGCGCTGGATGTGGCGCAGGACTTTGAGCAGCCCCGGCTCAATCGGTTCTGTGCCGCCGGCCGCTTCGCCGCAGCGGGGACAGAAGACACCCCCCGCGGCCAGGCTCAGATAGTTGGTCACAGCCTGCAATTCATCTCCACAGGCCAGACAGCTGAACAATTCGGGCTGAAAACCGACCAGACTGAGCAGGTGCAGCTCGAACCAGCGCAGGAAGAGGTCGATCTGGGCTTCGCCGCTGTCCAGCACGCGCAGGGCAAAGAGCAGCATCTCCCAAAGCTGTTCGCTCTCGTCCTCGGCGCTGCCAAAGGCGTCCACCAGCTCGCAGGCATAGCCCGCCCAGCCGATGCGGTCCAGATCGGCGCGCAGATGGAGAAAGCTCTCGACGGTCGTCGCTTCGGTGACGATGTCCCAGGTGCGGGCCTGGGCCACCAGCAGACTGGCGTGGCTGAAGAGTTCCAGATGACCGGCTTTGCGGCTGGTGGTCTTGCGTATCCCTTTGGCGATCAGCTCGACTTTGCCCAGGCGCGGGGTATAGACCGTCAAAATACGGTCGGCGTCGGCGTAGTCCCGGCGGCGCAGGATGACTGCCTGGGTGCGGTAGGTGCGGCTGCGTTCGGCCATAAGTAGCTGATCTCCAGCGATATTGTATCACACCCTCATCCGCTCAGTTCGACCCAACGCGCCATACACCGCCCGCCAGCGCTCGGCCATATCCGGCGCAAACAGGAAGGGCTGGTAGCCCAGACGCAGGTAAACAGAGATGGCGGGCAGGCGGAAGTCGTCGGTGAGCAGGTAGATATTCTCGTAGCCTGCCGCCAGCAGACGAGCCGTGGCCGCGGCGCAGACCGCCATCCCCAGCCCTTTGCCCCGGTGGGCCGGGTCGCCGCAGACCCAATTGAGCGCGCCGCCGAAGGGGTGCAGGGGTCGGGGTTCGTGACAGGCCATCGCCGCGGCAGCCAGCGCGCCCGTCTCCCGGTGGACGGCGAAGAACCAGCCGCCGGGTAGAATGCGGGCGTAGAGGGGGGCCAGCCGTTCCTCGTCCCACACGCCGAAACCGGCCAACTCCATCAGCCGATACCAGCCCGCTTCGTCCTCCCCGCCGGGCCGGTAGGTACGCAGTTCGTAGTCCAGGTGGATTGTCACTTTCGGCGGCAGGTGCAGTCGATCCGTCGGCCAGAGCATCCGCAACTGTTCGGGGGCTGGGGTGGCGGTCTGCGTCGATTCGGTCATTGGGTGGATTGCTCCATCTGCATCCCCAGTGTACGAAAACGCCGTCGCCAATTCCATTTGTCGCTGCCGGTGACCAGCGGACGCAGGCTCTCCGGGGTCTGGGCCACAAATTCGGCGCTGGGTTCCTGCCCCTGCCAGGCCTGGAACATCGGGGGGGTGTAGCCGCCGATCAGAATCACCCGTTCCCGGTCGCTGCGGATGCGCCCGGTGGCGTGGATCAGCGCTTCGCCAAAGAGGAGCGTGGAGCCAGCCGGCGCGATCACCTGATGGATCAGCGACGGGTCTGCGTAGGCGCAGGCGATGATCTCCGCCTCGCTGCACTGGATTTTGTGGCTGCCCGCAATGCAGACCGTCCCCCCGTCGTCTGGGCCGAGATCGGTCAGATTGGTCAGGGTCTTGACAAAATTGCAGTGGTAGAGGCCATTTTCCGTGTATGTGCCGTACTGGGGGCGGGTTCCGGTGTGGAAGCCGTAGCGGACGGGTGCGTGGGGGTCGGCGTGGGGGTCACGAGAGTTGATAATCGCCTCGGATTCCTCGATGCGCACGGAGCCACCCACCACCTCTTCTACCATCGCCAGCAGCCGGGGATGAGCCAGATAGTCCAGAATGGCCGGGTCGCTTTCCAGCACATGCGAGAGGTGGATGTGATGGGGTTTGTAGGCCGAGGCGCGGGCGTTGCGCACCAGCGCGCTGGTCGGGTCGCCCGTCGCCAGAAAATCCCGTTTAAGTTTTTGTAACGCTTCCCGCAACGTACCAACCTCATTTTCGGTCAGCGTATTTTCCACAACCACATAGCCGAAGACATCGAAGTGATAGCGCTGGGCCGCGGTCAGCGCGGGGAAGAGGCGAGGAGAAGCGCCGTTTGTATCATTCGTCTGCATTGCCATCTCCAACTGTGAACAAATTCAAGTGGACGAATCCTTGCACATTTTCCATCTATGCGCGTAGTGCGTGAACCAATACCACTACCAGTTCACGGAACACGCACCACGCACCACTTTCAATCCCCCCACCGTCTATCAATCTCCCGCTCACCCGCCTTCATCGCCAAAAGCAGTGCGTCCTGGTCCACGGGCAGGGCGAGACAGCGTACGCCCACTGCGTTGTAGATGGCGTTGGTAATCGCCGGGCTGATGGGAATGGAGCTGATCTCCCCCACGCCCTTGGCGCCGTAGGGACCGTCCGCGACCTGATGTTCCACAATGTGATGGGTCATCTGGGGCGTCATTGCGATGCCGGGCATTTTGTATTGACCCAGCCGCTCGGTCCAGGGCACACCATTTTCCACAATGTAATGTTCGGTCAGGGCGTTGCCGATGCCCATCACCACCCCGCCGTCCAACTGGCCGGTCAGGCTCAATGGATTGATGGCCCGGCCCACATCGTGGCCAGTGATGACCCGCTCCACCGCCACCTCGCCGGTCTCCGTGTCCACACTGACGAGTGCGGCGTGGACCGCGTAGGAGAAGGCGAAGTGCATATCACCGCCGGTCCCCAGCGGTTGAGTTTTGGGAGCCCAATATTCGTATTGGAGTTTGGCGTCCCGGCCTTCGGCCAGCATTGCGCTGACAGCCTGGCCGAAGAGCATTGCGTATTGCGTATTGCGTATTGCGTTGCCGTCCGCCGTCCCGTTCCCATTCGCTCCGTGAACCTGTGCGAGCCGCCCCTCATCCACGTACGCCAGCCCTTCGTGGAAGGCGATCACATCCGGGTGTACGTCGAACTTTTCGGCCAAAACGGCCTGCATCTGCTCCCGCATTGTGCGCGCAGCCAGCCGGGCCGCGTTGCCGCTCACATACGTCTGGCGGCTGGCGGTGGTGGGGCCGCCGTCCGGTGTGCGATCCGTGTCCATCACCAACACACGTACCGCGTCGATGGGCAGGCCCAACTCCTCGGCGGTGCAGGCTGCCAGCACGCCGATGAGATTCTGCCCCATCTCCGCGCTGCTGGTGCGGATTTCGGCTGTGCCGTCGGGGAAAACCTCCACCTCCGCGGTGGATTTGTCCGGCGCACCCCCGCCCAGCCCAGTGTTTTTGTAGCCCGCGGCAATCCCCCAGGCGTAGCGTTTAGAGCCGAGGGAGATTGGGGAGTAGGGATTGGGGACTGGGGATTGGGGGCTGGGATTCCCGATCCCCGATCCCCAATGCCTAATCCCCGCTTCCACCCGTTCCAGACACTCCAACAGCCCCACACTCTCCCGCAGTAGCTGCCCCGTGGCCGTGGTTGTGCCCACGCGCATGGCGTTCTTGCGGCGCAGTTCGGCGGGGTCTATTCCCAGTTCCTCGGCCAAAATATCCATATTGCTTTCCACGGCAAAGGCCGATTGGGTGACGCCGAAGCCCCGGAAGGCACCACAGGGGGCGTTGTTGGTGTACATCGCATAGCAGTCAATTTTCGAGTTCGCCACCACATACGGGCCGGTGGCGTGGGTGGTGGCCCGGGTCATCACCTTTTCGCCCAGGCTGGCGTAGGCCCCGCTGTCGCCGTAGAGTTCGGCTTCCACAGCCGTCAGCGTACCGTCCCGTTTCGCGCCGGTCTTCACCCGAATGACAGTGGCGTGGCGTTTGGGGTGAAAGCGCAGACTCTCGGCCCGGTTGTAGAGAATTTTGACCGGGCGGCCCGTCACCTGGGCAGCCAGCGCGGCGTGAATCTGACCGGCGATGTCCTCCTTGCCCCCAAAGCCGCCGCCCATCAGCGTGCCCAACACCCGCACCTCCTCGTCCTCCAGCCTCAGGCTCTTGGCTACCTGCCGCCGGTCGCTGTAGGGAATCTGGCTGCCCACATAGACGGTCAGCTTCTGATGCTCGGCGTCGTAGCCCGCGGGCACGGCCAGGGAGCATTCCGGCTCCATAAAGGCGTGCTCGGTCATGGGCGTGCGATAGGTGCGCTCGACGATTACATCCGCCTGGGCAAAGCCCTGGGCCACATCCCCGCGGGCAACTTTGATATGTTTGAGCAGGTTGCCCGTAGGCCGGTCGGGATGCAGGACGGGTGCGTCCTCCCGCCGGGCCGCCACCGGATCGGTGACAGCGGGCAACACTTCGTATTCCACTGGGATCAGCGCCAACGCCTGGCGGGCAATGCTTTCGCTCTCGGCCACGGCCAGGGCAATCGGGTCGCCCACATAGCGGGCCGGGAATTTGCCCCCGGCAAAGACGGGCCAGTCGTTCTCCACCAGCCCGTGGCGGGGATCGCCGTGTACGTCGGCGTGGGTCAGCACGGCGTGGACACCGGGCAGAGCCGCGGCTGCGGTCGTGTCAATGGCAAGGATGCGGGCGTGGGGATGAGAGCTGCGTAGGGTCGCGCCGTGGAGCATCCCATCGAAGAAATAGTCGTCGGTGTAGAGGGCCGCGCCCGTCACCTTTGCCACCGCGTCGGGGCGTTCGTGGGGATGGCCGATTTGCTGCAATGGCTTCATCACCGGTGGCAGCGTCGGGCCGGGCAGATGGCCCGTGCGCATCTGCTCGCCCGCGGCCTTCACCGCACTGATAATCGACGCATAGCCCGTGCAGCGACAGAAAGTATCCTTCAGGCAGTGCTTGATTTCGTCATCGCTGGGATTCGGGTTTTCGTCCAGCAGCGTCTTGGCCTGCATCAGAAAACCGGGGGTACAGAAGCCGCACTGGGTCGCGCCGTGGAGGACGAAGGCGGATTGGAGAGGGTGAAGGTCTGACGGCGTATTACGTATTGCGTATTGCGTATTGCCTGTCTCTTCACCCGCGCCGATCTGTGTCACCCTGTCACCCTGCCACCCTGTCACCCTGTCACTCTTCGCCTGCCACTCCCCCGCCAGCCCCTCAATCGTCGTCACCGCCGCGCCCTGGGCTTTGAAGGCCGGGTAGATACAGGAGTCCACGGGCTGGCCGTTGACGATGACTGTACACGCGCCACACTCGGCCTCGTTGCAGCCGATTTTTGTGCCAGTCAGCTTCAGATCGTAGCGCAGCACTTCGGCCAGATAGCGGCTGGCGGGTACGTCCAGCACATATTCAGTACCATTGACGGTCAGATAGAGGCCAGGCATAGAGGGGCATCCTTCCGGTATTCAACCTATTAGATCAGCCAGACACAGACACAATTAGGAGCGGACATGAAAATCGCCCAACACCACCCACTTGTACGTCGTCAACTCTTCCAAGCCCATCGGCCCCCGGGCGTGGAGCTTTTGGGTGCTGACCGCCACCTCTGCGCCCAGCCCGAACTGGCCGCCGTCGTTGAAGCGGGTGCTGGCGTTGACAAAGACCGCGGAGGAGTTGACCGCATCCACAAAGCGGGTGGCGTTGGCCCAGTCGTTGGTCAGAATGCCGTCGGAGTGATCCTGGCTGTGCTCCTGAATGTGCGTCACCGCCTCGTCCAGCGTATCGACAATCTTCACGCCCAGAATCAGCGCCATCCATTCGGTGTCGAAATCTTCCGGCCCCGCGGCCAGAACCGTTGCGCCTTGGCCCTGTAGCAGGGGGAGGGCGTCCGGGGTGGCGCGGATTTCTACCCGCTCCTGGGCCATCCGGGCCGCCACTTTGGGCAGAAACTCGGCGGCAATCTGGCGATGGACGAGAATTGTGTCGAGAGAGTTGCAGACGCTGGGGCGCTGCACCCGGCCATTGACGATCACATCCAGGGAGCGCGTCTGGTCGGCTGTCACATCCACAAAAAGATGGCAGATGCCCACGCCGCCGGTGATGACCGGGATGGTGCTCTGCTCCCGGCAGAGGCGGTGCAGGCTGTTGCCGCCCCGGGGGATGAGCATATCCACGTACTTATCCATTTTGAGAAACTGGCTGACCAGGGCCCGGTCCGGGTCGCCGATGTATTGGATGGCTTCCAGAGGCAGGCCGACTTTCTCCAGCACGCTCTGGATGACCCGCACCAGGGCCAGATTGCTGCGCCGGGTCTCTTTGCCCCCGCGCAGAATGACTGCATTGCCCGTCTTCAGGCAGAGGGTGGCGATGTCGATAGTCACATTGGGCCGGGCCTCGTAGATGACGCCCAGCACGCCCACAGGGATGCGCCGCCGACTCAGGCGGATGCCGTTGGGCAGCATCCGGCTCTCCATCTCTGCGCCCACGGGATCGGGCAGACCGGCCACGTGGCGTGTGTCGTCGGCCAGGGCCTGCATCCGTTTGGGCGTCAGCAGCAGCCGATCCAGCAGGGCGTCGCTCAGCCCGCTGGCCTTGCCATCGGCGATGTCCAGGGCATTCTGGGCGATCACCCCCTCTGCCTGTGACTCCAGCGCGTCGGCAATCGCCAGCAGCGCCGCGTTCTTCTGGCTGGTGGTCAGCAAGCCCAGCTTGCGGCTGGCGATGCGGGCCGCCTGGCCCATTGCGAGCAGATCGACGGTTTGGGCCGTCCCGTTGTGGTTGCGCACTGCGATTGTCATTGCTATCTCCTATCTGGGGATTAGGGACTGGGGATTGGAGACTGGGGATCGGGAAGTGCACCCGATCCCCAGTCTCCAATCCCCAGTCCCCGCTCCCCTCTATCCCAACAAAATCAGATCGTTTCTATGCACCGCCACCGGGCCGTAGTCGTAGCCCAGGCGCTCGGCGATGGCTGCGGAGTGGCAGCCGCGGATGCGTTGCAGGTCATCGCTGTTGTAGCGGCTGACGCCGCGAGCCAGAGGCGGCCCGCCATTTTCCCGCACATAGACCGTATCCCCCCGGTCAAAATGGCCTTCCACACTGACAATCCCTGCGGGCAGCAGGCTGCGTCCGCTGTGGCGCAGGGCGTTGGCCGCGCCGGCGTCCACCAGCAGAGAACCGGCGGGGGCCTGGCCGGCCAGAATCCAGTGCTTGCGGGCTTCGACGGACGCCAGGGCGGGGAAGCGGGTGCCCACCTCTTCGCCGGCCACAATCCGTTGCAGGACATTGGGCATACTCCCCGCGGCGATGACGACGGATGTGCCGGCGCGCCGGGCAATATCAGCCGCCTGCAATTTGGTCGCCATCCCGCCCACGCCCAGGCCGCTTTTGGAGCCGCCAGCCAGGGCGCGCAGGGATTCGTCAATCGTATGCACTTCCCGGATCAGTTCAGCTTCGGGATGGAAGCGGGGGTCTGCGGTGAAAAGACCGGACTGGTCTGTGAGCAACACCAGCAGATCGGCCCCGGCCAACACAGCCACCAGCGCGGAGAGGTTGTCGTTATCGCCGACTTTGATCTCCTCGTTGGCCACCGCGTCGTTTTCGTTGACGACGGGGACAATGCGATGTTCCAACAGGGCGGCGAAGGTGTCCCGGGCGTTGAGGAAGCGGTGGCGGTTCTCCGTATCGGCCCGTGTCAGCAGAATCTGCCCCACGTGGACGCCGTAGATGTCGAAGAAGCCCTCCCACATCCCCATCAGTTTGCTCTGGCCCACCGCGGCAAACATCTGTTTGTTGGCGAGGGTCGCAGGCAGATCGGGGAAGTGGAGAGCGGCCCGTCCCGCGGCCTGCGCGCCGGAGGTACAGAGAATGATTTCGTAGCCGTCACTGTGAAGTTGGGCGCACTGGCGGGCCAATTCCACCATCTGGGCGCGGTTAAACTGCCGGGTGCCGCCGGTGAGTACACTGGTGCCGAGTTTGACGACGATGCGCTGTGTCATAGGAAAAGTATAGCGCAGAGTGGATACTTTTTTCCAATCAAACCACCCCTGGTGACCAGGGGTGGTTTCTGACAGGGTTCTGCAACTCCGCCATCCGCCGTCCACATTCTACGTCCGATAGTCCCCGTTGATCGTCACGTAGTCGTGGCTCAGGTCACAGGTCCAGACGGTGACGCTGCCTGTGCCCAGGCCCAGGGCGACCCGCACGGTCACGTCCCGCTGGGCGAAGATGGCGGCGGCGTCTGCCTCTGCGTAATTGGTGGGTGTGCCCGTTGTGACCAGTTGCAGTTCCGGGTTGGCGGCCTGGGGTTCCCCGGCGGCGATGTAGAGTTCGGCGTTCGCTGGCAGCACCTGCGCGCCGGAATAGCCTACCGCGCAGAGAATGCGCCCCCAGTTGGCATCGCCGCCATAGAAGGCTGTCTTGACCAGAGGGCTGGTGGCGATGGCGTTGGCGGCCCGGTGCGCGTCGGCATCGCTGGCCGCGCCCTGCACCTGCACAGTGACAAACTTCGTCACACCCTCGCCGTTCTGCACGATCAGCTTTGCCAGCTCCGCAGATGCGTCTTCCAACGCCCCCACAAAAGCGGCATAGGCCGGGCTGCCCGCATCGGTAATTTCCGCATTGCCCGCCGCGCCATTGGCGAGGACAATAACCGTATCGTTTGTGCTGGTGTCCCCGTCTACACTGATGCGATTGAAGGTGCGATTGACCGTCTCGGCCAGGGCCTGTTGCAGGAGAGGCTGGCTGATGTTCACATCCGTGGCCAGCACGCCCAGCATCGTCGCCATATTGGGGTGGATCATTCCCGCACCTTTGCTGATGCCGGTGACGGTGACGGTCACGCCCTCCACTTCGGCCTGGCGAGAGGCCCATTTGGGAAAGACATCGGTGGTCATAATCCCCCGGGCTGCGGCTTCCCAGCCGGTGGGTGACAATTGATCGACAACCTGGGGCGCGCCGCTTTCGATCTTTTCGATGGGCAGTTGCACACCGATAACACCGGTGCTCATCACAAAAATTGTATTGTCACTGCTGCCCAGCGCCCGCTCCGCAGCCTCGGCCATCCGTTTGGCGTTGACATTGCCCTGCACAGCCGTGCAGGCGTTGGCGCAGCCGCTGTTGATCAGCACGCCGTGTACGGCGTCCGGGTTCATCCCCAGCAGCGCGCGGTCGTAGAGCACCGGCGCGGCGGGGAAAGCGTTTTGGGTGAAGACAGCCGCGGCTTTGCAGGGCAGCCTCGAGGCGATCAGCGCCAGGTCCGGCGCACCGCTCTTTTTGATGCCACAGACGATCCCCGCCGCATCAAAGCCCAGCACAGGGATGGGTGAAGCGGAGGGGGGAGAAAAAGGATGGAAGTTTGCAGTCATTGGGGTCTCCGGTGGGTGTCAGTCTCGTTTGAATTCCGAATAGTCCGTCGTGTCGTAGTCGCTGGCGCCCGGCCCTTCCATACGCAGCATCGCTTCGACTTTCAGGGGCAGGCCGAAGAGTTTGATGAAGCCCTCGGCGTCGGCCTGGTTGTATACGTCGTCCTCGTCAAAGGTGACGTAATCTTCCCGGTAGAGGCTGTGGGGAGATTTGCGCCCGGCCAGGATGACGTTGCCTTTGTAGAGTTTCAGCCGTACAACGCCGGTGATATTCTCCTCGGTGGTCTGCACAAAGGCGTCCAGCGCCTTGCGCAGGGGGGTAAACCACTGGCCGTTGTAGACCAATTCGGCATAGCGCAGCCCCACCTGCTGCTTGTAGTGCAGCGTATCTTTGTCCAGGCAGAGCTGCTCCAGGGCGGCGTGTGCTCTGTAGAGCAGTGTGCCGCCCGGCGTCTCGTAGACACCCCGGCTCTTCATCCCCACCAGACGGTTTTCCACAATATCCACCCGGCCGATGCCGTGCTTGACGCCCAGGCTGTTGAGTTCCTGCACCAGCCCCACGGGTCCCCTTGCCACGCCATTCACCCGCTCTGGCACACCTTTGCGGAAGTAAATCTCCACATATTCGGGCTGGTCGGGTGCGTCCAGCGGGTCGGTGGTCCACTCAAACATATCCTTGGGCGGCTCGTTCCAGGGGTTTTCCAGGGGGCCGCCCTCATTGCTCAGATGCCAGAGGTTGCGGTCCTGGCTATAGATGCGCTCCATCGTGGCCTTGACCGGCACATTCCATTCCGCCGCATAGTCCAGGGCATCTTTGCGCCCACGAATATCCCACTCCCGCCAGGGCGCGATGATCTTCAGTTTGGGGTTGAGAGCCATCACAGTCAGCTCAAAACGCACCTGATCGTTGCCTTTGCCGGTTGCGCCGTGGGCCACGGCGTCGGCCCCTTCCATCTCGGCCACCTCTACCAGCCGCTTGGCAATCAGCGGGCGGGCAAAGGATGTGCCCAGCAGATAGTCCCGCTCGTAGAGCGCGCCGGCCTGCATTGTGGGGAAGACGAAATCGGTCAGGAATACGGAACGCAGGTCTTCCACATAACATTTGGACGCGCCGGAGGCGATGGCCTTCTCCTCCAGACCGGGCAGTTCGTCGTCCTGGCCCAGATTGGCGCAGAAGCAGACCACCTCACAGCCGTAGTTGTTCTTCAGCCACGGCACAATCACACTGGTATCCAGACCGCCCGAATAGGCAAGTACAGCCTTTTTGACACTTCCCTTCTTTGACATCAGAGTTTCTCCTTACGAAATGGCAATAAAAAACGCCACCCGGAATATCCGATGTGGCGTACAGGAAACGGCGCAAGTAGGCAGAAGGAAAACGAACCGGGCAACCAGTCCGTCAGCCGTCTGTATGCCCGCTTCCTGCGGGCGTCCTCCTGCAAACAAATGCACTGGGCATCATTTATCTTTCCGCGAAATTGCTTGTGCAAACCTTCCGCAAGCCTACCCCAGAAGCGGTGGAAAGTCAAACGCTGGCACAATTAACGCATATCACAGAGGTATCTGCTTCGTTTGTCTCATTCGTGGCCTTCGCACAATTTGTGTCAAAAACCGCGTGGATCAGCCCGGCCGGCCCGCCAGGGGGAATCTGCTCTGGCTGCGCTCTACCAGATGGCAGGCCACCCAATGTTCGGGGCTTTTCTCCTCGAAGATCGGCTCCTCGACCGAGCAGATGTCTGTGGCGATGGGGCAGCGGGTGTGGAAGCGGCAGCCGCTGGGCGGGTTGAGGGGGGAGGGAATCTCCCCTTTCAGCACAATGCGCTGGCGGGTGCGCTTGGGGTCGGGCACAGGGATGGCCGACATCAGGGCCTGGGTGTAGGGGTGCAGGGGATTGGTGAAAAGCTCCTCCCGTTCGGCAATTTCGGCCATCTTGCCCAGATACATCACCCCCACCCGGTCGCTGATATGCTCCACGACGCTCAGGTTGTGGGCCACAAAGAGATAGGTCAGGCCATATTCGGCCTGCAATTTGCGCAGGAGATTGAGCACCTGGGACTGGATGGAGACATCCAGGGCGGAGACCGGCTCGTCGCAGATGATGAACCGGGGTTGCAGGGCCAGGGCCCGGGCAATGCCGATGCGCTGACGCTGACCCCCGGAAAATTCGTGGGGGTAGCGCTGGGCGTGATAGGGGTTCAGCCCCACCTTCGCCAGCATCTCCTGAACAATTTCGCCCCGCTCGGATTTGTTGCCGATGTTGTGGATGGTAAGCCCTTCGGCGATGATCTCACCCACAGGCATCCGGGGATCCAGGGAGGAGTAGGGGTCCTGGAAGACAATCTGCATATTGCGGCGCAAATCTTTCATGCCACTGCGCCCCACCGCAAAGACATCTTCGCCGTTGAAGGTGACGCTGCCGGCGGTGGCCTCTTGCAGACGCAGAATCGTGCGCCCAACCGTCGTCTTGCCGCAGCCCGATTCACCCACCAGACCGAAAGTTTCGCCGGCGCGGATGGAGAAGCTGACCCCATCCACCGCCTTGACCCAGGCCGAAACCCGTTGCAGCAGACCGGAGCGCACAGGGAAATACTTCTTAAGATTGTCAACGACCAGCAGGTCGCTCTTTTGGGCAGGAATTCTGGACATTTGGTTCTCGCTTACCCCGCTATTTCTACAAGTACTTCGTCACCGGAAAATTGCCAATCGGCCCGACCCACACCAGCCCACTGTCCGGCAGTAGCCGGATGGCGCATATGGCAGCGGGCGGAATGGCCTGGCTCGATCTGCACCAGTTCCGCTTCCTGCCGGGTACACATCTCTTTGACATAGGGGCAGCGGGGGGCAAATTTGCAGCCCGGGGGCAGATGGATCAGGTCTGGCACCGAACCGGGGATGACGGCCAGGCTATCCCGGACAACCCCCAGGACGGGAATGGCGGCCAGCAGCCCTTCGGTGTAGGGGTGCAGGGGTTTTTCAAAGAGGGTATGTACGTCGGTGTACTCGACAATCTGACCGGCGTACATCACTGCCACGCTGTCGCACATCTCCGCCACCACCCCCATATCGTGGGTGATGAGGAGAATGGCTGTGTCGAAATCCTGGCGCAGGTTACGCATCAGGTCCAGAATCTGGGCCTGGATGGTCACATCCAGCGCGGTGGTGGGTTCGTCGGCAATCAGCAGTTTGGGCTGGCAAGAGAGAGCCATCGCGATCATCACCCGCTGGGCCTGACCGCCGGAAATCTCGTGGGGGAAGGCTTTCATGCGCCGTTCCGGGTCCGAAATGCCCACTTTGCGCAGCAGATCAGCCACCTGGCGCATGGCAGCCTGCCGGTCCATCTGCTGGTGAACCATTATGGACTCGGCGATCTGATCCCCCACCCGGAAGACCGGGTTGAGACAGCTTGTGGGCTGCTGGAAGATCATCGACATTTTATTGCCCCGCAGTTCCAGCATTTCGCTTTCGGGGATTTGGGTCAGGTCCTTGCCGTCAAAGATGACCGCGCCCTCTACAATCTTCCCCGAACCGCCCAGCAGCCGCATAATCGAGAGCGAAGTGACGCTCTTGCCGCTGCCAGACTCGCCCACCAGCCCCATCACCTCGCCGGGGCGGATGGCGAAGTCCACGCCATTGACGGCCTTCACCACACCGTCTTCCGTATAGAAAAATGTTTTCAGCCCGTTTATTTCCAAGAGAGGCTGTGCTGTCAAATTCTTTTTGTCTGCCATACGGTGTCCCATATCAATAGTCGTTGCAATGGAAACGTGATGGGTGAGACGTGAGATTAACCGGCGTTTTCACCCGTCACGTTTCACGTTTCGTCGTGCCCCAATCGACCCGGAGCATCCCGCAATTGCACTAGCGCTTCAGCCGGGGGTCCAGCGCGTCGCGCAGCCCATCACCGATAAAGTTGAAGCCCAGGGCCACAATCACCAATGGAATGCCCGGAATCAGGGGCAGCCAGGGATGTTGAAACATATAACTCTGGGAGCCGTTGAGCATATTGCCCCAGGTGGGTGTCGGGTCTTGCACGCCCAGCCCCAGAAAACTGAGGGAGGCTTCCAGAATAATCACGCCGCCCAGCGAGAGGCTGGCATTGACCAGAATCGGCGCAATACCGTTGGGGATCAGGTGGCGCAGAATAATGCGGGCATCCGACGCGCCCAAGGCTTTCAATGACTCCACAAAGTCCTGCTCGCTGAGCGAAAGCACCATCCCCCGCATCAGGCGGGCTGCGCCAATCCAGCCGAAAACCACAATGATTATCACCAGCACAAATACCTGATTGGCTTCCCGTTCCGGGGCCAGGAGCACAGCGCTCAGTCCTTTGATCACAAAACCAGGCAGGGGCAGCTTGGCGTCTGTGTTGATCATAATGGCGGATAGAATCAGGAGAATGGGCAAGAGGGGGATCGTACTCATAAACTCGATGACCCGAGAAATCAGCGTATCCACCCAGCCTTTGTAATAACCCGCCATCGCGCCGATGATCACCCCGATAGCTTCGGAGAGAATCACCACCGAAAACGCAATCGAGAGGGAGACCCGGGCCGCATAGAGCATCCGGGTGAAGAGATCTCGCCCCAGATTGTCGATGCCCAAAATGTGGATACGGCCATCGCTGCCGGCGATGCCAGGAGGACCGGGGCGGGTGGGCGCGGAGATATCCACCGCGTCTCGGGGGAAGGTTGTAATTACCGGGGCCAGAAGGGAGGCGATGAAGATAAGGAGAATGAGAACCAGCGAGATGACGGCCAGTTTATGGCGCATAAAGCGTCGGGCGATCACCATCCCCTGGCTTTCTTGCTTCTCCCGCTTTGCCTCAATTTTGAGTGTGCCGGCTGTGGCTGCCATTGATTTTCTCCCAAAGAGAAGGGATTGGGGATTAGGGATTGGGGACTGGGGTGGCGTGTGACCCGATCCCTAATCCCCGATCTCCAGTCCCCAACCTCATTTGTACTTGATGCGCGGATCGACGACTGTGTACAGAATATCACCCAATAGAAGCGCAAAAACGGTCAGCACGGCGGTGATAAAGATGAAGGCCAGGGCAATCGGCCAGTCGCTGCGGCTGAGAGCGTCGAAGTAGAGGCGACCCATCCCCGGCCAGGCAAAGACCGTTTCGGTGATAATCGCGCCGCTGAAGATGCCGGGAATCGTCAGGACCAGAATCGTCACAAAGGGGATGAGGGCGTTACGCAGGGTATGCTTGTAGATGACGACACGCTCTGTCAGCCCTTTGGCCCGGGCCGTGCGCACATAGTCCTGGCGCAGAACCTCCAACATCGAAGTCCGCACAAAGCGACTCCACCCGGCCATATTGAAGAAGGTCAGCACCAGCAGGGGCATTGCCAGGTGGAGCAGCCGATCCCAGAGTGAGCCTGCCTCCACCCGGGGCAGCCAGGTGGCAATGCTGTAGTCACGCATAGCCTCGCGCAGCCCCGAGGGAATCCGCGGAATCCAGGGGATCGTATCCTGCAGGAAGATAGGCATGACTGAGAAGACCAGAATTAGCAACAGAGCAAAGAAAAAGACCGGCATAGAGGAGCCGATAAAAGCCAATGTGGTAAAGAAATAATCAAAGCGGGAGTATTGATTGACCGCGCTGTAGATGCCGATGGGCACGCCAATCAGCAACGAAAGCAGCGTGGCGGTGATTAGCAGTTCCAGTGTGGCAGGCAGGCGGCTGACCAGTTCGTCCCACACCGGGCGACCGGGGCGGACGACTGTTGACAGGCCGAAGTCCCCGCGTAGAATGCCTTTGGTGCTGCGGATGACCGGATGCAATTCAGGCAACTCGGCGAGGTATACGTAGTCATCGCAGCCCGTGGGGCGGGTGACTGAATTGCCATTGCTGTCCGTCACCTGTTCTTCTCGGGGCAGATAACAGCCCACGGGAATGTTGGCAAATAGCTCCTGCCCGCCCACAGTAATAGGACCAGAGGGGGCGCCAATCAGCCAGCGGGAGAAGCGCACAGGCAGGTAGAGGTCCAGCTCATATTGGGCGCGGATGCGGGCGATGTCTTCTCGGGTCAACTTCTGTTGTTGCTGCTGTAAACCAGTCAACGGTCCGCCCGGTGCAATGTTGAAGAGAACAAAAGTAGCCGCTGCCGATAGCAAAATCACAAATATCATCTGTATGACACGGCGGATCAGATAATTTGTCATAATTCCAGCCCCTGGCTATCCACTATTCAGGAGAGACGCAGATTTTAATGATTCGGATTGATCCGCGCAGATCAATTCAACAGGACCTACGCACCTGGGAACGCCGCCATCCTGGCGACAGCAGGCGAGACGTCTGCGCACCCAGGAGAAAGTGCGTAAGTCCTGCCCAAATCATTAAAATCTGTGTCCTCATATTTATCAGAAAGCAAAAGCGGATGGAACATCCGATTGGGAATGCTCCACCCGCTTTCACAATTACACAGGGCGATAGACGGTGGGTTACTTACAGCCCTGTCTGAATCGCCTACGTTGCGAACAAGGGAGCCTGACTATTTGGTGTACAGGTTCATATCAATGTGTTCCCAGGTCGGGCTGGGGATAATCTCCACATTGACTTTGCCCTCTGCCGCAGCGTCGATGACAGTCTGGACTTCAGCACCGCCACCCAGGGTGGCCCGCTCCAGGTAGTCCAGATCGCCGGCCAACAACTGGGCCACAGCCTGGTTGGTGTCCTGGACGATCACGACGATGACTTTCTGCACCTTGGGCGCAGGCTCGTAGTAGGGATTGACTTCCATCTCGATGCGCTCGCCCTTAACCCAGTCAGTGATGACGAAGGGGCCGAAGCTTAGGGGCTTCTCGGCGATTTCGGGCAGGGTGGCCCATTCAGCCGCGGGCACGTCGGCCAGGTTGCGGCCATCGCTCAACACCTGATGGCTCGGGTAGAGACCAATCGCGCTGAGGAAGTAGGTCGGGTCCTGGTAGCCTGGCAGATAGGTGACGGTGGCTTCCACATCCGGGCCAAAGGTCACGCTCTGCATGGCTTCGCAGGTGATATAGGAAACCGCACCGGAGTCCTTGTCACAGTCGATCTTGTGGGCCAGCTCCATATCGGCAGCAGACGCCGCTACGCCATCACTCCATGTAAAGGGCTTGACTTTGTAGTTGACAACCAACTGGGGCAGGGAAACCACACTGGAGCCGTCGTATTCTACGGTTTCGCCATCGACGATAATCTTTGTGCCGGCAGCCAGTTCTTCCGGCTCGCCATCCACATTATAGACCATATCGCCGGCCTTGACCTCTACCATCTCGTTGGTAGCCAGACCGGATTCCAGGGTGGAAAGGCCGTCCTGCTGTACGGGCTGGTAGTCATAGCTGTACTGGCTGGTCAACATGCCCTGGCTCATCTGGGCGACCTGGCGCTGTACCGCCGAGGAGGCGATCAGGCCGAACATTGTGGACGGTTCCTGGGAGAAGCCAATAACCATCGTATCGCCGCCGTCTGCCAGTTCCCATTCCCCGGCGTTGGCCGAGCTATATTCGGTGGGATCAGAGCGGAAGTTAAGAAGATTGGTGCTCCAGGCTTCGGCCTCGGCCCGCTGGAAGAGGGGCAGGGAGACCATATCGGCAGAAAAGTGCTTCTGCACAATGTCATAGGCGGCGATGCGCTCGGCCTGTACCAGTGTGTTATTGCCAGCTACAATAGCCTGGCTGGCTTCTTCGTTGCACCAGCCCATATAGTTCTGACCTTCCCAGTTGTTGCTGGGCAGGGGAATCTGGTTACAGGCGTAGAGGGTGCGGCCGCTGGGGTTGGTCTGACCGACCCAGGCAAACGCGCCCAGCTCGAAGTCACGGCGCTGCAAACCGGTTTGGTCGCCGAACCACCAGGAGGCGGGGGTGTGCAGGCGGATGATCTCGATACCGCAGTCCTTCAGGTTTTGCTCGGCCACGGCAGCCCAGGTCTGACGGAATTGGGCGGTGGTGGTGGTGAACTTGAGGGAGAGGCGGTTGCCATCCTTGGCGCGGATACCGTCACCGCCATCAACCCAGCCCGCAGCTTCCAGCGAAGCACTGGCCGCAGCCGGATCGTAAGCGTAATCGGTATAGCCGCCGCTGTAGGCCCAGTGGCTCTTGGGCAGGAAGGTGTCCATGCGCAGGGTGGGCTTCACATCGTCCGCCACATAGGGGTAGACGGAGGCGATCAGCTCGTCCCGGTTGATGCACTGGGCAATGGCCTGGCGCACAACGATATCGCTCAGGATGGGGTGGGGGGTGGTGTAGTCTTCGGCTGCGACTTCCACAACCTTCTCGACTTCCACCTCTTTGGTAACTTCGACTTCCTTGACAACTTCCTTCTCGACAATCTTTTCGACCTCGCGGGTTACTTCGATTGTTTGGGCTGCCGGTTGGGCAGGACAGGCGGCCAGCACAAATGCCAGCACTGTCAAGACACCGACCAGCGTCAGCCATCTTTTGGTGTAGTGCATATCCATCTCCTTTGGTGAACAAAAACTACAGAAGGTACAAAATTTTGTGAACGCCCCAGCCGTGAGAATGGCTGTGACGCGCACAAGCTATCCGTTATCGTACTTTTATTGTGAGGAACTGTCAAAATTAAGACTACAGCGAACACTCCAAAATGACAACTCGGGGTAATTGTTCAGCCACCCCACCCTACCCCACCCCAGTCTAGGGAGGGAACTGGAACGACTCCTCCCCCAAAGTGGGGGAGGTTGGGAGGGGGTGCGCAGTTACCGCAAATCTTTGCCCACGTCGCTGCCGCTGCGCACACTCTTGCGCTTGGCAAAGGCATCGTCGCCGCTGAAGGGATGAACTACGGCATTGCGTCCGATAGTAATACCCGCGGGGATACGGCTGCCTTTGCCGATGAGGGTAATGCCAGTGTTCAGCCGCTCGGGCAGGGCCGTGTTGGGCTTATTGTTATCGCCGTAGCCCACCTGTGCGCCCTCTTCGATGATCACCCCTTTGTCCACAATACAGCGGTCCACCACTGCGCCCGCCCCAATGACCGTATCGTTGAGGATGATACTGTCCCGCACGACTGCCCCTTCGGCCACCCGCACCCCTGGCGACAGGACGCTGCGCTCGACCGTTCCGTCGATCTGACACCCATTGGAAAGCAGCGTGCCGTCCACATCTGCGCTGGGGCCTACTTTGACCGGCGCGGCCTCTGCGCTGCGGGTATGGATCACCCACTGGGGATCATACAAGTCCAGGGCCGGCTCCTCGGCCATCAGACTCATATTGGCCTCCCAATAGGCTTGCACAGTGCTGATGTCCGCCCAATAGCCGGGAAAGGTGTAGCTCTGCACCCGGCGGCTTTCCGCCAGCAGTGCGGGCAGGACGTGATAGCCAAAATCCACATGGGTGCTGCCAGCCAGGAGATCGACCAAAAAATCCCGGCGAAAGACATAAATCCCCATAGAGGCCAGATTGCGGGGGGAGCGGCGGGGCTTCTCCTGAAACTCCACAATGCGCCCATCTGCCGCGGTGGAGACAATGCCGAAACGGTGGGTTTCGTAGTGATTGACCCGACGCACGGCAACCGTCACATCCGCACCGGTCTGGGCGTGCTGGTCGAGAAGAGGGCGATAATCCATCACCGAAACGTGGCGGCCCGAGAGGATCAGCACATACTCCTCGCTCTGCTGGGCCACGTGGTCCAGGTTGCGCCGCACCGCGTCGGCGGAGCCCCGCTGCCAATCCCCATAGGGTCCACCCCGGTAGGGCTGGAGGAGACGCACGCCACCGCTGGCCCGGTCCAGGTCCCAGGGCTTGCCTATGCCGATGTGATCGTTCAGGCTGCGGGGGCGGTATTGGGTCAACACAGCCACGTTATGAATACCGCTGTTGACACAATTGCTCAGGGAAAAATCGACCAGCCGAAACTTTCCACCAAAGGGCACGCTGGGTTCCGAGCGGATTTCGGTGAGTACGCTCAGGTCTTTGCTCTCCCCACCGGCCATAATCATTGCAAATGCACGGGCCATAGATACCACCTCGCTACGTTTATGCGAACTATTGTGCGAACTATCGTTTCGTTAAACCGTCTGCCCGTCTTTGACTTCGCCATCCGCGGGAAAGTCGCCAGAGCGGCGGTCGCTGTTGATCAACACATTCGTGCCCACCCGTGCCCCATCGGGAATTTCGGCGCCTTTGCCGATCACAGTAATCCCAAAGGCCAGGCGGTCGGGCATCTTTTCGTTGACCACCGCGGCATCCCCCACGCCGATCTGCGCGCCCGCGCCCACAATCACCTGCTTGTCCACCACTGATTTTTCGATGAGCGCGCCTGGCCCGATCCAGGCATCGTTCATCACAACACTATTGCGCACCACCGCGCCGGGGCTAACGTAGACACCGGGGCTGAGTACGCTGTTTTCCACCAGCCCACGCACCACACAGCCGTTGGAAACCATACTCTGCACTACCTTTGCCTGGGGACCGATCTTAACCGGCGGGCGTTCTTCCGATTTGGTGTGGATGGGCCATTTCTCGCTGTAGAGGTCCAGGGCCGGATTGGGCTGTACAAGATCCAGACTGGTAGTCCAATAGGAATCTACTGTTCCTACATCGACCCAATAACCTTCAAAGCGATAGGCATATACCCGATCTCCCCCGGCCAGCATAGCCGGGATGACGTGCTTGCCGAAATCCTCCCGGGGTGTCTCTTGGCTGCCTTCATTCAGCCGCTGGGTCAAAGAGCGGGTATTGAAGACGTAAATCCCCATAGAGGCCAGATTGCCCCGGTTCTCTTTGGGTTTTTCATAGAATTGGGTAATGCTGCCATCTTCCGCCACCTCCATAATACCAAAACGGTTCGCCTCTTCCATAGGAACGGGCATGACCGCAATCGTCAGGTCAGCGTTCTTTTCCCGATGCCAGGCCAGCATGGGGCCATAATCCATTTTGTAGATGTGATCCCCGGAGAGAACCAACACCTGATCAGCGTTGTGTTCATAGACAAAATCCATATTCTGGTGAATGGCGTCCGCAGTGCCCGCATACCAGTTCTGGTTGCCCCGGCCCTGATAGGGCTGGAGAAGACGCACCCCGCCCCGGGTGCGGTCCAGATCCCAGGATTTGCCAATGCCGATATGTTCGTTCAGGCTGTGGGGGCGGTATTGGGTCAGAACGCCGACTGTGTAAATGCCGCTGTTGACGCAATTGCTCAGGGGGAAATCAATAATACGGAATTTACCGGCGAAGGGAACCGCCGGTTTGGCCCGCTGTTCAGAAAGAACAGTGAGACGGGTACCTTCACCGCCAGCCAAAATCATTGCAATTGTGGTCATTCAGACCTTCTTTCTCCACGGGAAGAGGAACAAAAAGACAAAATGGCCTGAATATCCTAACCCAAAGCGCAGCGGAACGCAATTTCAATTCTGATACCCCAACTCTCTTTTTGAAATTCATCCTGACGGCTGGTATAATCAGTTGCTGACTTGACGGTATTGATTGATTTGGAGTAACTACTCAGGGTGCAACGCACTCGCCAGGAATAGATTCCACTGCAAAAAGGATGTGGCGGGTGCGTCGCATCCTGAGCCTGAGCAGTTACGATTTGAAAGCAGGAGGGGTACGTGTTGCAGAGAAAGACCCAAACCGCTGCATTTTGGCGTAATCAATTCGAAGTGACTCAGGATGATCTGGATTTTATCCACGAACTTGTTCTGGATGCCAGCTCGCCGTTGACAACCGAGCAATTGTCCCAGCGGCTGATCGAGGAGTACCAGCGGCGGGAGACAAGCCGTATGGAGTCCGAGCTATCCAAAGGCAAAATCTACCAGCCGGACAAAGCCTATGCCGTAGGCCAAACCCTCGTCTTCCCTACGATGGATTTTGCCGTGGCAGAGATTACGGCTACCCGGCCCGGTGAAAACCCGGAGCACGGCGACTTTTCCGTGATTGAAGTGCAGTTCGCCGACAATGGCAGCAAACGGGAGTTTGCCGCCAGCTTGAAAACCCCCCATCGGTTGAACCAGGCCAATGGCCAGAGCATCGTGGAAAAAGGCGCGCTTCTCACCGCCCAAGAGATATACAGGCTCTACCGGGATGAGATCGACGAGAGCGTACTCTACGCGCTGGAAGAGGGCGAACGCCATACGGAGTTTGTCCAGGTGGGGGAATACTGGCTGCTCTCGGATATGCTGGCCGATGTGCATGTCGGCCACCTGAATATTGCCGAAGCGCTGATTGAAATGCAGAGCCGCCCGCTGACCTCCCAGGAAATCCTCAAAGAGATCGACCTGGGCAGCCATATTTCCCAGCCCATGCGGACTATCAGCATCAACCACGCGCTCTCTGGGGATGATCGCTTTGACAAAGTGGGCAATGGCGGAAACCATCTCTGGTATCTAAAACGGTTGGAACCAAAGGAAGCACTAGAAATCCCCGCGCTCCTGCGCCCCCACAGCCCCCGCTATAACCGGGCACTCCTCAGCGTAGAACTGCTCCAATTGGAGTGGGAACTGGATGACGAATGGGGCGAAAGCGGCGTTGGCAGTGATGTACCGTCGATCGTTCCCAGCACCAGCTTTACCCTCATATACCCCCACCGGCACTACGGAACCCTACCCCTGGGCAGCCGTACCCGCAGCTTCTTCCCGGCTGGCAGCGAAGGGCGCTCGATGGTTACAGTCATCGACGGGCGCTGGGGCAAGCGTTTCAGCGCCTGGGTTGTACACGGCGGGCGCTACGTGAGCGGGCTGAAAGAGTGGATGGAAGAACACAGCCTGCCCGTGGGCGCACAGGTGACTTTGGAACGCACCCAGAACCCCGGCGAAGTGGTCATCGACTATCGCCCCCGCCGGATGAAGCGGGAATGGAGCCGTTTTGCCTCCGCCGATGGCAACCGCTTTGGCATCACTTTCGAGATGAACAAAGTGCAGATTACCTGTGAATACGATGACTATCTCATCGTTTCCACAGAGGAAACCAAGCAACTGGACGCCTTGAGCCAGCGGGCAGAAAAGGCAGGCGTCAGTGTAGACGAGCTTGTGGAGCAGATTGTGCCGGAGCTGACAAAGCTCAGCCCCCAGGGCACCGCCCACGCCAAGACGGTCTACAGCGCTGTCAATATGCTCTGGCGCTGCCCCCCTGGCCCCGTCTTCTACGCATTGATCAGCAATCGTCGCTTCCGCGATGCCGGCGGCGGCTTCTTCGCTCTGGAGGTATAACGAATGGCCCCTGCCGTAACCAGGCCCGACATCACCCGCTTTCGCCCCACGGCGGACACCAAATTTCACATTGACTACTCCTGGTGGGAGGATAGCGGACGGGATTTCCGCCTCTATCTGCGGGATCAACTCTGCGCGGAGTGCCGGGAGCGTTTCAACGATCATCGCAACACAGAGAATGTGGATTGGGTGGACCCGGAAACCGGCGAAGTCCACCGCACAGATGCCCTGTGGGAATGTCTGCGCACCCGCTGCGCCAACGACCCGGACTTTATCAACGAACATCTGCCCATCGGCGCAGCCTGTTTCCGGGTCTTTCTGGCCAACGACAACACACCCTTGTCACCCAACGAACTGAGTCAGATTCTGCCCTGGAAACCGGCCCGGATTATTCTGGCTACCCTGGGTGGTCGCCAGATTTATCTGGGAATTCGGCCTGTGCAGTAGTAGCTTCGGCCGTAACTGCTTACCCCCTCCCAACCTCCCCCACAGTGGGGGAGGAGTCGATCCAGTTCCTTGCCTGGAATGGAGAGGGGTTGGGTGGGATGGCTGAACAGCGCACCCAGGCCGCCCAACCAATACGGAAAAGAACGCTGTTACAAAAGCAGAGAGGCTTCCCGTGGGAAGCCTCTCTGCTTTTTCGATAAAAACTGTACTGGTCAACGAGATGGTAAAACGTAGGTGCGGTTTGCAACCGCACTTTCACCCGAAGAAGTGCGGTTGCAAACCGCACCTACAGATTTCACGCTGTTTTTGACCAGTACATTTTTCGATAAACCCCCCCTTGAATTTTTCCTGATTTGGCGC
>JAANMX010001103.1_pt1 | contig 32207 bp, 30 predicted proteins | sample 7279681 | NCBI WGS metagenome assembly JAANMX01 (sample SAMN14094542, study PRJNA606508) | bioreactor metagenome | isolation source: A lab-scale SPAN reactor treating ammonium-rich wastewater day 351 | place: Ireland: Galway | collected 2018-01-01 | reverse complement strand
GAAATCGACCCAGCCACCCTCCCCGGCCACGCCACCGATCTCGACACCGCGCGCCGGTTGCGCCAGGCGCACGCGCAGGCTGTGGGTCGCAAACCGCCGCAGCAGGTTCTCGGTGGTATCGAGCGCCACCACCTTGCCCGACTTGAGCATGGCGATGCGCCCGCACAGTGTCTCGGCCTCTTCCAGGTAGTGGGTGGTGAGCACGATGGTGTGGCCGTCCTGGTTGAGCTTGCGGACGAACTGCCACAGCCCCTGGCGCAGCTCGACGTCCACGCCGGCGGTAGGCTCGTCGAGCACGATCACCGGCGGCCGGTGCACCAGCGCCTGCGCCACCAGCACGCGCCGCTTCATGCCGCCGGACAGCGCACGCATGTTGGCCTGTGCCTTGTGGGTGAGGTCGAGGCTGGCGAGGATCTCGTCGATCCAGTCGTCGTTGCTGCGGATCCCGAAGTAGCCCGACTGGATGCGCAGCAGCTCGCGCACCGAGAAGAAGGGATCGAACACCAGCTCCTGCGGCACCACGCCGAGGTTGCGGCGCGCATTGCGATAGTCCCCGACGACGTCGTGGCCCATGATCGCGATCGAGCCGCTGTCCGGCCGCACGAGCCCCGACAACGCCGAGATCAGCGTGGTCTTGCCGGCGCCATTGGGACCGAGCAGGCCGAAGAACTCGCCCTGGCCGACCTCGAGGTCCACGCCACCGAGCGCCTGCAAGCTGCCATAGTGCTTGACGACACCATGAATGCGGATCGCAGGCACCGTCATTGCGCGGGCTCCAGCGGCAGCAGCGCATCGATGTCGTAGAGCGCCGCCAGGCTCGCCATGCCCGCAGGCAGACTACGAACGGCCAGACGGTTGCCCGCCGCGCGCGCGCAGCGCATCCAGTCGAGCAGCAGCGCCAGCGCAGCCGAATCCGCCACCGTGACACCGGCAAAATCCACCACCAGGTCGCCCGCGCGCGCCAGCCGCCTGCCGTCCTCGAGCACGGCAGGCGCCGACACCATGGTCAGCTCGCCCGCCGGCGCGAATACCGTCACCGCGCCGCCCTGTGCGCTCATGCGCCGCGACCGCCTTCGCCCTGCTGCAGGCCGTGCTGCTCTGCGAGGCTGCGGTTGCGATCCTCAAGCGACTTGATCAGGCCGTCGATGCCGCCACGGCTGATCTCCTGCCCGAAGCTGCTGCGGTAATTGGTGACCAGGCTCACGCCGGCGACGATGACGTCGAACACTTTCCAGCCCTGCTCGCTCTTCTCCAGCATGTAGTCGATGCCCACCGGCTGCGCGCCGGTCTGGATGACCTCGGAGCGGATCTGCACCCGGGTGTCGGCCGCGGCGAAACGCGAGAGCGGGAACACGATGCGCTGGTCGCGATATTGCGTCAGCGCGTTCGAGTAGGTGCGCACGAGCAGGGTGCGGAAGGCATCGGTGAGCTTGCCCTGCTGCTCGGGCGAGGCCTGGCGCCAGTCGCGGCCGACGGCGAGCATGGTCATGCGGCGGAAGTCGAAATGCGGCAGCACCTTGGCATCGACGAGCTCGATCACGCGCTTGGTGTCGCCGGCCTGGATCGCCTTGTCGGCACGCACGATCTCGAGCACTTCGTTGGTGACGTCCTTGACGAGCGCATCGGGCGCCTTGACGTCGCTCGCGGCGGCCACCGACAGGGTGCCGGCAAAGAGCAGGCACAGCAGCGGGAGGAAGAAACGGTTCAGCAGTCTTTTCATGTCTTGCCCTTAGTTCCTGTGGTTTGGCGATGCCGTCGCGTGATCGAAGGCCAGTTCGCCGATCGCGACGAGTTCCAGGCGTTCGACCGCGGCGGCCGCGGCGGTGTCCACTTCGTCGCCGAGCGGCGCCGCGGACTGGTCGTCGAAATCTTCGTACTCACGCGCCTGCTGGCCATCGCTGACCTTGTAACGGCGTTGTTCGAGGTAGAAGTCGCGCACGAAGGCGTAGCGGTCGAGCGCGGCCTCTTCCAGCGTGCGGTCAGTGCCAAGCAGCACCGAGCGGCCATGCACGACCCGCGTGCCCAGCAGCGTGTTGCGCGTCGGCACGTGATCGATGCTGAAAGGCCCGTTACCCATCATGTCGGCGGGCAGGGCCACCGCGTCGCGCACCGTGCGCGGCCCGAAGAAGGGCAGCACGATGTAGGCGCCCTCGCCCACGCCCCAGCGCCCGAGCGTCTGGCCGAGGTCCTCGTCGTGCTTGGGCAGGCCCGCCTCGCTGGCGATGTCGAGCAGGCCGAGCAGACCCCAGGTGGAGTTGAGCGCGAAGCGCATGAGGTCGCTCATGCCCTCGGCGAACTTGCCCTGCAGCATGTTGTTGAGCGCGATCCATGGATCGCCGAGGTTGCCGAGCACGTTGCCGACGCCGGTTCGCACCGGGCTCGGCAGCACGGCCTCGTACACCTGCGCGGCCGGCTTGATGGCGATCTTGTCGACCTGATCGTTGAAGCTGAACATGGCCCGGTTGTAGCCCTCCAGCGGATCGTTCGGGTTGCCGGTGGTGGCACAGCCGCCGAGCAGCGCGGCCGAGAGCGCGACCACCGCAACGCCGGCACGGGAGGAACGGAAGACGTTTGGCATTGTTATTTTCTCCGGAAATCCTGCGCCTTACTGCGCCGGCGGCGCGTCAGCGGCGCGATCGAACATGAACTGGCCGATCAGCTTCTCGAGCACCACCGCCGACTGCGTGATCAGCACACGGTCACCGCTCTTCAGCATCTCGACGTCGGCACCGGCCTCAACCCCGACGTACTGCTCGCCGAGCAGGCCCGAGGTCAGGATCGACGCCGTGCTGTCGGCCGGAAAAGCGTAGCGCTTGTCGATCTCGAGCTCGACCACCGCGCGGTAGATCTCGGTGTCGAAGCGGATCGCGGCGACACGGCCGACCAGCACGCCCGAGCTCTTGACCGGCGCGCGCACCTTGAGGCCGCCGATGTTGTCGAACGGGGCCTCGACGCGATAGGTCTCGCTGCCGTTGATACCCGAGAAATTGCCGACCTTCATCGCCAGGAACACCAGCGCGGCGAAACCGATCGCAACAAAAATGCCGACCCACAGGTCGAGCGCGGTACGACTCATCATCAACCCCGGAACATGAAAGAGGTAAGCACGAAATCCAGCGCCAGGATGGCCAGCGCCGAGGTCACGACGGTGCGGGTGATCGCGCGCGACACGCCTTCGGCGGTCGGCTGGCAATCGTAGCCTTCGAACACGGCGATCAGCGACACCACCGTACCGAAGACCGCGGACTTGATCACGCCGTTCATCACGTCGTATTCGAATTCGACCGCAGCCTGCATCTGCGACCAGAAGGCGCCGTCATCGACGCCGATCACCGCCACGGTGATCAGCCAGCCGCCGAAGATGCCCATCGCCGAGAACAGCGCGGCCAGCAGCGGCATCGACAGCACGCCGCCCCAGAAGCGCGGCGCGACCACGCGCGCGATCGGGTTGACGGCCATCATGTCCATCGCCTTCAACTGCTCGGTGGCCTTCATCAGGCCGATCTCGGCGGTGATCGCCGAGCCGGCGCGGCTGGCGAACAAGAGCGCCGCGATCACCGGCCCGAGTTCGCGCAGCAGCGACAGCGCCACCATCACCCCCACCGCATCGGCCGAGCCGTAGCGCTGCAGGATGTCGTAGCCCTGCAGGCCGAGCACCAGGCCGACGAACAGTCCCGACACCACGATGATCAGCAGCGACAGCACGCCGCTGAAATAGAGCTCGCGGATGGTCAGGTGAATGCGGCGCAGCGACTGCCCGGAGTGCATCAGCACCGCGAACAGGAAGCGGGTGATGAAGCCCAGCCGCCAGACGCCGTCGATGGTCAGCGCGCCGATGCGGCGCAGCGCCGATGCGATCGCGTTCATGCGCCCTCCTCGTTCAGCAGGCTGTCGATCGGCGGCGCCGGATAGTGGAAGGGCACCGGCCCATCGGCCTCGGCATTGACGAACTGATGCACGAAGGGATCGGTCGAGGCACGGATCTCGTCCGGCGTGCCCTGCGCGACGATGCGTCCGTCGGAAACGAAGTAGATGTAGTCCACGATCTCCAGCGACTCATGCACGTCGTGGGTGACCATGACGGTGCTCGCACCGAGCGCGTCGTTCAGGCGCCGGATCAACTGCCCGATGATGCCGAGCGAGATCGGGTCGAGGCCGGCGAAGGGCTCGTCGTACAGGATCAGCATCGGATCGAGCGCCACCGCGCGCGCCAGCGCCACGCGCCGCGCCATGCCGCCCGAGAGCTCGCCCGGATTCAGCTTCGCCGCCCCGCGCAGGCCCACCGCCTGCAGCTTCATCAGCACCAGGTCGTGAATCATGTCCGGCGGCAGCCCGGTGTGCTCGCGCAGCGGGAAGGCCACGTTGTCGTGCACGCTCATGTCGGTAAACAGCGCGCCAAACTGGAACAGCATGCCCATGCGCCGGCGCAGGGCGTACAGCTCCTTGCCCGACAGGCGCGCCACGTTACGGCCCTCGACCTCGACCGTGCCGCCCGAGGCGCGCAACTGGCCGCCGATCAGCCGCAGCAGCGTGGTCTTGCCGCAGCCGCTGCCGCCCATGATGGCGACGACCTGGCCGCGATGAACGCTCAGGTCGATGCCGCGCAGGATCTCGCGCTCGCCGTAGGCGAAGCGCACATCGCGCAGGGAAACCAGCGGAGAAGTCTGTTCGGCAGACGTGGGCACGGGGAATAAGCGACCGGAAAAACCCTGAACTATAGCAGAGACGAGCTTCAGCTGTTCCGCCGTTGCTGCAATGCAACACGTCGAGCGCAGCGCCCTCTCGCCCGCGAGATGCGTTCCTTTCCAGGCACTTGCAGCCCATGCGTGGCCCTGCCCGAGGCGTTCCATGATCATGCCATTTAGCTATTCACTTTTTCGATCGATCCATTTAGCATTTACGGATGCGCCTCCCGAAAAACTCCTTTGTCATCATTGCAGCCGCCTTGGCGGCTGGCGGCTGCTCATCGCTCGAACCCGCAGCATCCGCGCTCGGCCACCTCGACGCACGCGCGGCCGCGACATCGGCGGTGCGGCAGGCCGTGCCCGCCGCCGGGCCGGACGAAACCGGCAAGCACGGCGCGCGCCCGCTCAATGCCGACACGGCGGCCACCGCGCGCGTCGCAGACGCGGCGGCCAACGCCCAGCCCGCCGACGCCGCCCCGCACCGGCCGGTGCGCGGATACTCGCTCGACGTGCGCGACATCCCGGTCGCCGAGCTACTGCTCGCCATCGGTCGCGACGCCGGCCTCGAGCTCGACCTCCACGCCGGCATTGACGGCCGCATCACGCTGCGCGCGCACGACCAGCCGCTGCGCGAGCTGCTCGCGCGCATCGCCCGCCAGGCCGACATCCGCTACGAACTCCACGGCCGCCACCTCGTCGTCCGCCCCGACACCCCGGTCATCCGCAGCTATGCGCTCGACTACGTCAATATCAGCCGCGACATGCGTGGCACCGTCGCCACCAGCACGCAGATCGCCACCACCGGCACCGCGGGTCAGAACGGCGGTGGCGGCAGCGGCAACACCTCGGTGACGCAGATCGAGACCCGCGCCAGCAACGACTTCTGGGCCGCGCTCGAAGCCAACCTGGTCAACATCCTGGCCGAATCGGGCACGGCTGCGCGCGGCTGCAGCGGCGACGGCGCCGCGCGCGCCTGCCACAGCCCCGACGTCATGATCAACCGCGAGAGCGGCGTGCTGATGGTGCGCGCCACCGCCCGCCAGCACGACAACCTGCGCGCCTTTCTCGGCAGCGTGCAGCAGGCCGCGCGCCGGCAGGTGATGATCGAGGCCACCATCGTCGAGGTCACCCTGGCCGACGGCTATCGCCAGGGCATCGACTGGACGCGCATCGGCGTGCCGGGCTGGAACATCCGCCCGCGCGGCAGCGGCGACGCCATGCCCGGCCAGCCCACCGTGTCCTACCTGTCGGCACGCAACGACGTCCGGCTCGAGCTGCTGGAGACCTTCGGCACAGTGAAGGTGCTGTCCAGCCCGCGCCTGTCGGTGCTCAACAACCAGACCGCGATGCTCAAGGTGGTCGAGGAGGTCGTGTACTTCCTGGTCGACAGCACCACCACCGAGTACGACGACCGCAAGCAGGCCCGCATCACCGCCACCACCACACCGCAGTCGGTGTCGGTCGGCATGGTGATGTCGGTGACGCCGCAGATCAGCGCCGAGGGCGAGATCACGCTCAACGTGCGGCCGACGATCTCCGGCATCTCCGGCTTCAAGGACGACCCCAACCCCTCGCTCGGCGACATCCCCAACCGCGTGCCGCAGATCCGCACGCGCGAGATCGAATCCATGCTGCGCCTGCGCAGCGGCGAGATCGCCGTGCTCGGCGGGCTGATGGAAGACCGCGTCGACCACGACACCGGCCGCATCCCGCTGCTCGGCGACCTCCCGGTGGTAGGCGAACTGTTCACCCGGCGCGACAACGCAGTACGGCGCACCGAGCTGCTGATCTTCCTGCGCCCGCTGCTGATCGACGAGCCCACCCTGCAGGCCGGCTATGCCGGCTACGCGGCGCACCTGCCCGACGACGACTTCCTGGCCAGCGCCCCCTCGCCCGGACAGCGCAACTTCCCGCACATGCCGCTGCGCCCGCTGCTGGTGCCGGCCGCCACCACACCCGACAACGCCTCCCTCTCGACCGACCGCCTGCCGTGAACGCGCCCCTGCCCATCGGCCAGACCCTGCTCGCCGCCGGCCTCATCGGCGAAGACCAGCTGCGCATCGCCCTCCACGAACAGCTCGGCCGCCGCCAGCCGCTCGGCCACGTGCTGGTCCAGCTCGGCTTCGTCAGCGAGGCCGCGCTGCGCGAAGTGCTCGCCACACGCAGCGGGCTGCCCTGCGTGGACCTGGCGGCCGCGCTCGCCGACCCCGACGCGATCGCACGCGTGCCGCAGGCCCTGGCGCGCCGCCACCGCCTGCTGCCGCTGCAATACGACGCCGCCCGCCACCGGCTGATCGTGGCCATGGCCGACGCCCACGACATCGTCGCCCTCGACCGCCTGCGCGCCGAGCTCGGCCCCGACGTCCACATCGAGCTACGGCTGGCCGGCGAGGGCGAACTCGGGCGCGCGATCGACCAGCACTACGGCCAGGCGAGCTCGATCGAAGCGCTCGTGCGCGCACTCGAACAGCGCAATGGCGGCGGCGCCTCTCCGGCGCGCGACCCGCAGCTCGTCACGCGCCTGGTCGATGCGCTGCTCGCCGACGCCGCCTCGCGCGGCGCCTCCGACCTGCACTTCGAGCCCGAGGCCGGCTTCCTGCGCATCCGCCATCGCATCGACGGCGCCCTGCGTCAGGTGCGCGCGCTGCATCGTGCGTGCTGGCCGGAGCTCGCCGTGCGCCTCAAGGTGCTCGCCGGCATGGACATCGCCGAATCGCGCAGCCCGCAGGACGGACGCATCAGCGTCGAGATCGGCGGGCGACCGGTCGACTTCCGCGTCGCCACCCAGCCCACGCTACACGGCGAGAACATCGTGTTACGCATCCTCGACCGCGACAAGGGCATCGTGCCGCTCGAAGCGCTCGGCCTCACGCCCGCGCAGGCGGACGAGCTCACACGCATCCTCGCCCGCCCCGAGGGCCTGGTGCTGGTGGTCGGCCCCACCGGCAGCGGCAAGACCACCACGCTGTACTCGATCCTCAACCACCTCAGCACCGAGGCGGTGAACGTGATGACGCTCGAGGACCCGGTCGAATACCCGCTCGCCATGATCCGCCAGACCCAGGTCGGCGAGGCCTCGCGGCTCGACTTCGCCGACGGCGTGCGCGCGCTGCTGCGCCAGGACCCGGACGTGATCCTGATCGGCGAGATCCGCGACGCCGACACCGCCACCATGGCGCTGCGCGCCGCGCTCACCGGCCATCAGGTGTTCGCCACCCTGCACGCCAACTCGGTGTTCGGCGCCATCCCGCGCCTGGTCGAGATCGGCCTCAGCCCCGAGCTGCTCGCCGGCAACCTGACCGGCATCCTGTCGCAGCGCCTGGTACGCCGGCTGTGCCCGGCCTGCCGCAAGGCCAGCCCTGCCACTGCGGACGAACTCGCTCGCCTCGGCCTGCCGGTCGACACCGCGCCCCCCGCGCTGTACCAGGCCGTCGGCTGCCCGGCGTGCGACTTCCGCGGCTATCGCGGCCGGCTGGCGATCAGCGAGATCCTGGGGATCGACGCCGAGCTCGACGAGTTCATCGCGCGCCGGGCACACACGGCCGAGCTGCGCGCTGCGGCGCGGCGCAAGGGCTTCCAGAGCCTCGCCGAAGACGGCCTGCGCCGCGTGCTCGATGGCAGCACCAGCCTGCACGAACTCGCGCGCGTGGTCGATTTGTCGACGCTCGCTCCCACATCCGGCATCGCGGCGGAACGCCCATGAGCAGCTTTCGCTACCGAGCCCTCGCCGAAGACGGCCGTCGCGTGCGCGGCGAGCTCGATGCCGCCGACCTCGCCGAACTGGAGCATCGCCTGCGCGCGCAGGGCCTGCTGCTGATCACCGGCCAGCCTCGCCGCCCCGGCCTGCTGAGTGCGCCGCGCATCCCGCGCCGTGAGCTCATCACCTTCTGCTTCCATCTCGAGCAACTGCTGGAAGCCGGCGTGCCGCCCTTCGAGAGCCTCGCCGCCCTGCGCGACGCGATCACCGAGCCGCGCCTGCAGCGCACCGTCGCCGCGCTGCTCGCCGACATCGAGCGCGGCCGCCCGCTTTCCGACGCTGCCGCACGCCAGCCGCAGGCGTTCTCGGCAGTGGCGGTGAGCCTGCTGCGCGCCGGAGAGACGGCGGGCCGCCTGCCGATGGCCGTGCGCGACATCGGCGCCACCCTGGTCCAGGAGGATGCACTCGCCAGCCACGCCCGCCGCATCAGCGTGTATCCGGCAATCGTTGCAGGCATCCTGCTGCTGGCGATCGTGGTCGCGCTGACCCAGGTGGTGCCGGAAGTGGAGAAACTGCTGCGCAGCACCGGCCAGTCCCTGCCGCTGCAGACCCGGCTGCTGGTCGGCCTGTCGCAGGCGGTGCGCGACTGGGGCTGGGCGATGCTGCTCACGCTCGGCGCTGCACTCGCGATCGGCACGCACGCGCTGGCGCGCTCCGAGCCACTGCGCATCCGCGCCCACGCGCTGCGCATGCGCCTGCCGCTGGTCGGCGAGATCCTGCGCAAGCTGGCGCTGGCGCGCTTCGCCGCCCTGTTCGCCACGCTCTACGCCGCCGGCATCAACATCATCGACGCCCTGCGCGCCAGCGAGGACGCGGTCGGCAATCTCGCCTTGCGCGCGGGCCTGCGTGCCGCCCGCCAGGGCATCGAGCAAGGCCGGCCGATGTCCGCCGCCTTCGAGGCGGCGCAGGTTTTTCCGCCGCTGGTCACGCGCATGCTCCGCCTGGGCGAGCACACCGGTGCGCTGGACCAGGCGCTGAACAAGGTGGCGAGCCTGTACCAGCGCGACGTGGCCGACGGCATCGCCCGCCTGCAGGCCGCCGCCGAACCGGCGCTGACCGTGCTGATGGGCGGCCTGCTGCTGTGGATCGCGAGCGCGGTGCTCGGCCCGATCTACGACCTCATCACCCGCCTGCCGGTGTAAGCCCATGCTGCACAGACCGCTCCTGCTGGCAATCGACGCGCTCGGCCTCGAAGCATGGCAGATGCATGGCAACGCGCTCGTCCGGCTCGCCGACTTCGCCCCCGGCGAGGCGAGCGCGCTGCACACCTGGCTGGCCGGACGTGCGCAGCGCGCGCCATGCCGGATCGTGGTCAACCTGGCCGACGAGGCATACGAGGTCGAAGACTTGCCGCACGTGCGCGGGGGCGATCGCAAGGCGCTGATCGCCCGCCGCACGGCGGCCTGGTTTGCGCATCCCGAGTTCGCGCGCGCGTGCTCGCTCGGTCCCGCGCCCGACGGCCGCAAGGGCTACGAGCGGATCCTGTTCGCCGGCCTGGAACGATCCGATGACCTGCGCCCGTGGCTGGACGCGGTGCGCGCGAGCGGCACCCGCATCACCCGCCTGACACCGGCAGCCAACCTGATCCCGGCCGTGCTCGCCGCCGCCCCGGGCAACCCAGGCGCGAGTGCGGGACCGCAACTCGTCGCCGGCTTCGGCCGTGCCGGACTGCGCATCACCCTGATCGCCGACGGCCGCGCGCACTTCTCGCGCCTGGTCGGGCGGTGCACGCTGGCCGACGCGGCGCAATCGGCGGCGTGGCTGCAGGAGATCGCGCGCACCCGCGACTACCTGCTCGCCCAGCACCGCCTGCCAGGCGATGCGCCGGTGCCGGTCCGCGTGCTCGAAGCGGTGGATTCGGTGCATCTGGGGCCGGAACCGGATGCCGGTGAAGGAGGCGGAGCGCTCGGCGCACTGACCTTCCTGCCGTCTTCCGTCGGCGCCGTGATGGGGGCGGACGGCGGCGCGCAGCCGGCACGATCGACCTTCGACAGGTTGCTCGTGCGCGCCTTGCTGCGGGCACCGGCCGACCTCGGCTGGCAGTCAGTAACGATGCGTAGCGGCAGGCTGCCCCTCAGCCCGCGCATGCTGACACTCGTCAGCCTGGCCGCATGCGCGGCGCTGGGTGGCGGCGCCTGGTATGTCGAGCACGACGCCATCGCCGCCGAAGCGGCTGCCCGTGCCGCCCGCCACGAGTCCGTCATCGCCCCCAACCCGCCGGAGCCCCCCGCGCCCGAGATCGCGGAGGCGCCCGCCCCCGCAGCCGCGCTGCCCCCCATCGAACCGAGCCCCGCTGACGCCGCCCCGCCACCACCCTGCCGGGAACCCGAAGCGCCGCCGCCCGCCCCTGCGCCACCACCCGCACCCGCACCCGCCGCACGGCGCATCGACGGCATCCTGCTGCGCCCGGACGGCGAAGCCCTGGTCTGGCTCGACGGCACGCTGATGCGCGCAAGCGAAGCCGGCCTGCAGGCGGCTGCCGGAAGCGAACCAGCGCTGTCGCCCGGCCGCGCCCAACGCAAGCGTCTGCGCGTCGGCGACCAGTGGGCGGGACCACCGCAGTCGGCGGCGGCGCCAACGGCGTCGGAATCCGCCCGCCAGGCGGCCGCCGGCGCGACGGTCTCTCCGCAGGTATCCGCACAGGTTGCGCAGGGCCCCGCCACGGAAGCACAGCCATGAGCGCGCACAGCTCCTCGATGTCACACGCCCCGATGTCACGCGTCCGCGGCCAGGCGATGATCGCAGCGCTGTTGCTGGTCACGGTGCTCGCCGCCGGTACGCTGCTGGCGAATGGCGATCTGCGCGCCCGCGCCGAGGCCGTCGCGCACGCCCGTAGCCTGGAAGCGCTCGCCCAGGCACGCAGCGCACTGATCGGCTACGCCATCAGCTACGAAGAGCGCCACCCCGGCGAGGGCTATGGCTTCCTGCCCTGCCCCGACAGCGGCAACGACGGCTCGACCCCGATCGGCGCCTGCGGCGCGCGCGGCGTGGCGGCGATCGGCCGGCTGCCATGGCGCACGCTCGGCCTGCCCGATCTGCGCGACGGCTGGGGTGAATGCCTGTGGTACGCGGTCGCCGGCAGCGCCAAGCACAACCCGAAACCGCTCACCCACAACTGGGACAGCCCCGGTCAGTTCGAGCTGCTGACGGCCGATGGCGACAGCCTGCCGGTGGCGGCGCCCGACGGCCGCGCACTCGCGGTCGTGTTCGCGCCCAGCCCCGCGCTCGACGGCCAGATTCGCCCACCCGGACGCCCCTTCGGCTGCAGCGGCAGCGATTCGGCTGCCGCCGACATCACGCAGTACCTCGACGCAAGCTATCCGCCCGGCGCCACCGGACCGGTTCAGATCGCACAAGCCGCATTGCAGCCGGGCGAAGCGTCCACCGCCAACGACCTGACGACCTGGATCGGGACCGACGAGCTGTTCGACGCCCTGCGCCAGCGCCACGACTACGCGGCGTACGTCGATGCGGTGATCGACCGTGCGGCAACCGCGCTGTCCGCGCGTCTCGCCAGCGGCGGCGCCGACTGGCTGGCCAGCCATGCGGTGACGACCGGTAGCCTCGCCATCGGCATGCTTCCCGCCGCCGAGGCGCTCGGCGTCCCCGCCGGCGAGCGCACGGCGATCGATCTCTGGCGCGACCAGATGCGCTTCGCCGCATGCCCGGATGGCGACGCCTGCATCGCGGTCAGCCGCAGCGATCCGCCGCGGATCGAGCACTGCAGCGCGGTCCTCGCCTTCAGCGGCGAACGCCAGCGCAGCGGACCAACTCGTCAGGATCGCATCACGCCGGCGCAGCGCGCCGAGGTCGCGCAGTTCTTCGAAGGCATCAATGCCGTCAACCTGATCACGGGAGAGCCTGCATTCGCGGGCACGGCCCGGTTCGCCACCCCCGACCGCGATCAGCCCGCAACCGCCGACATCATCCGCTGCCTGCCATGAACACCTTCGCCGCCCCCAAGGCCCCGACCGTGCCGATCGTCCCCATCGTCCCCATCGTCCCCATCGTCCCCATTTCCCGCCTCCTGCCCGCCCCTGCCGGCCAATGCGCAGGCCGGTCCAGCGGCGCTGCGCACACTCGCAGTCCGCAAGCTCACCGTTCGCAGGCGCGCGCCGCACACGCCTGCCGCGCCTGCGCCACCGGCTTCACGCTGGTCGAACTGGCCATGGTGCTGGTGATCCTCGCGCTCCTCGGCGGCAGCCTGCTGGTCCCGATCGCCAGCCGCATCGAAGCGCGCGACCGCCAGGCGGCGCTCGAACGCCTGCGCGACATCCAGAGCGCGCTCACCGGCTTCGCGATCATCCACGGCCGCCTGCCCTGCCCGAGCACCGAAGCGGACCCGGCCAACCCGCGCTACGGGGTCGAGGACCCCGCGCCGTGCACCTTCGCCGTCGAGGGCCGGCTGCCGTGGCGCAGCCTCGCCCTGCCCGCCACCGACCCCTGGGGCAGCGCGCGCATGACGCCCGGCGACGGGTGGGCGGGGCACTGGCGCTACCGCGTCGATCCCGCCTTCACCACCGCACCGATCGGCGCCGCCACCGCCCCGATCGCCAACCTGCAGATCCGCAGCCATGACGGCAGCCGGATCACCACCACCGACTCGCAGGCGGTGGCGATCGTGTACTCGACCGGCCCCAACCGTCAGCCCGATGGCCTCAACGCGAGCTATTCGGCGGCCGCGCCGAGCTATCAGGCCGGCGAATCCACCGCCGATTTCGACGACCTGCTCGCCTGGCTCGGCCGCCCGCTGCTGATCGCCCGCGTCGCGCAGGCCGGGCGCCTGTAGGCGCCCCCGTGGCGCACGTCCTTCACTCCGACCGCACATCCATCACCCACCGCCGCACCCATTTCAGGAGACCGCACATGAAAAAGCCCCAGAACGGATTCACCCTGGTCGAGATCGCCATCGTCCTGCTCATCGTCGGCCTGTTGCTCGGCGGCGTACTCAAGGGCCAGGAACTGATCGACAGCGCAAAGGCCAAGAACCTCGCCCGGGACCTGCGCAGCATCCCGGCAATGGTGCATGCATATCAGGACAAGTTCCGCGCCCTGCCCGGGGACGACGCGGCCGCGGTCCGCCACCTTTGCAGCGGCGGCGACACCTGCACGGTGGTGGGCAACGGTAACGGCTTGATCAACGGCGACTGGGATGCCACCAGCGGCACCGAGACCGTGCGCTTCTGGCAGCACCTGCGCCTTGCCAACCTGATGACCGGCAGCACCGACACCGACGACCCCGGCTTCCTGCCGCGCAATGCGCTGGGCGGACGCCTCGGCATCCAGCGCGGCAACAGCGTGCTCGGCGTGCCGGGCAGCCTGGTGGTGTGCTCCGACGCGCTCCCCGGCAAGATCGTGCGCCAGCTCGACATCGCGCTCGACGACGGCGACCCCGCGCGCGGGTCGCTGCGCGCCGGCACCAGCGGCGCCACCGGTCTGGTCGCGATCTCGGCGGCCAACCCGCTCGACGACGCGAACAGCCATACGGTGTGCGCAAGCCTCTGATCACCCGGCAACTGGCCGATCGCGCGCCGTCCCGGACAGCAGTGCGCCCGCTTGCCGAGCTGCGGATTCGCCCAGGCGGCCCGTTCAGCCGCCAAGCAGACGCTGCTCGGCCGCTTCCAGGCCACTCGGGCCACCGAGCAGCACGACCACGTCGCCGGCCTCGATCCGGGTTTCCACCCCCGGCGACAGGGCGCGAATCCCGCGCCGGCGCACGGCCGACACCGTCACCCCGAACTCGTCCAGCCTCATCTCCCCCAGCGCCCGCCCGACCACGGCCGCGCCCGGCGGCACGCTCACCGAACGCAGCCGGGCCTCGTTCGCATCGCCGCCTTCGCCGATGTCGCTGCTACCCTGGAAGAAACCGCGCATCAGCGCATAGCGCTGGCTGCGGATCTCGCGGATGCGCCGCACCACGCGCTTCAAGGGCACGCCGATCAGCGCCAGCGCGTGCGAGGCGAGCATGATGCTGGCCTCGAAGGCCTCCGGCACCACCTCCGCGGCGCCCGCCTGGGCGAGCTTCTCCATGTCGGCCTCGTCGCTGGCGCGCACCACCACCGGCAGGTCGGGGCGCAGCGCATGGGCGTGATGGATCACGCGCAGCGCGGCCGCCACCTCGCCGAAGGACACCACCAGCGCGCTCGCACGCATGATGCCGGCCGCCATCAATGTCTCGCGCCGGGCGGCGTCGCCATAGACCACCGTATCCCCGGCCGCGCCCGCCTCGCGCACGCGCTCGGGGTCGAGGTCGAGCGCGACGTAGCTGACGTTCTCCTGCTCGAGGAAGCGCGCCATGTACTGGCCGCTGCGACCGTAGCCGCAGACGATGATGTGCTTCTCGGTGTTCAGCGACTGTGCCGCCACCCGCGTCAGCTCCATCGAGCGCATCAGCCACTCGGACGCGACGAAGCGCATCACCAGGCGATCGCTGACCTGCACGACCAGCGGCGCGAGCAGCATCGACAGCACCAGCGCCGCCACCGTCACCTGGGCAAGCCCATGCGGCATCAGCCGGACCTCCAGGATCTGCGACAGCAGCACGAAGCCGAACTCCCCGCCCGCACACAACCACAGCCCCGAGCGCATCGCCGTGCCCGGGGGCGAAGCGAACAGCCGCGAGGCGGCGAACACGATGCCGAACTTCAGCACCAGCAGCGCCAGCAACAGGCCCAGCACCGCCGGCAGGTTGCGCACGATCTCCATGACGTCGAGCAGCATGCCGACGGTGACGAAGAACAGCCCGAGCAGCACGTCGCGGAAAGGCTTGATGTCCTCCTCGACCTGATAGCGGTATTCGGTCTCCGAGATCAGCATGCCGGCGAGGAAGGCGCCGAGCGCCAGCGACAGCCCCACGCGCTCGGACAGCCACGCCAGCCCGAGGGTGATCAGCAGCACATTGAGCATGAAGAGCTCGGTCGAACGGCGCTTGGCCACCAGCGTGAACCACCAGCGCATCAGGCGCTGGCCGAAGACGAGCACCAGCAGCAGCAGCAGCACCGCCTTGAGCGTCGCCAGCCCGAGCGTGAACAGCAACTCCTCGGCCGGGCGCGACAGCGCCGGCAGCAGGATCAGCAGCGGCACCACGGCGATGTCCTGGAACAGCAGCACGCCGATCACCTCGCGCCCATGGCGGCTGTCAAGTTCCATGCGGTCGGCGAGCAGCTTGGACAGGATGGCGGTCGAGGACATCGCCAGCGTGCCGCCGAGGGCGAAACTGGCGATCCAGCCCAGACCCAGCAGCCGGCCGAGCACCGTGACCAGCGCGATGCTGGCCAGCACCTGCACCAGGCCGAGGCCGAACACGATGCGCTTCATCGCCATCAGCCGCGCGAGCGAGAACTCGAGGCCGATAGAGAACATCAGGAACACCACGCCGAATTCGGCCAGGTGGCTGGCGCCCGCCGACTCCTGCATCAGGTTCAGCGCATGCGGCCCGCCGATCGCCCCGACCAGCAGGTAACCCAGCACCGGCGGCAGGTTCATGCTGCGGAACAGGGCGACCATGACCACCGCCGCCGCCAGCAGCAGGACCACGAATTCGAGCGTATTGAGCATGGTGGCGTGGGTCGGGGGGCTGCAGGCGCGCCGGGCGGCGGCCTGAGTGTTTGTTATACAATCCGGCAATCAGAGCGGGCGCAGCATGCATTTCTTCTGCATTCGGCCTCCGGCCGCGCCGTCCTCCCATTCCTGCCAGTGTAGAGCATCGACTCCATGGACCCAATTTCCGCTCCTGCCGACAGTCGCGCCGTCGCTCTCGCCCGCCGCGTGCTGCGCATCGAGGCCGCGGCCGTCGCTGCGCTGGCCGACCGCGTCGGCGAGGAATTCGAGCGCGCGGTCGACATCATCCTCAAGCGTCATGGCCGCGTCATCGTCACCGGCATCGGCAAGTCCGGCCACATCGCGCGCAAGATCGCCGCCACGCTGGCCAGCACCGGCACGCCGGCCTATTTCGTGCACGCGGCCGAAGCCGCCCACGGCGACCTCGGCATGATCACCCCCGAAGACGTGGTGCTCGCGCTGTCGAACTCGGGCTCGAGCGAAGAGCTGATGATGATCGTGCCGCTGGTCAAGCGCCAGGGCGCACGGCTGATCGCGATGACCGGCAAGTCCGACTCGCCGCTGGCCCTGCAGGCCGACGTCCACCTCGAGGCCGCGGTGGCCGAGGAAGCCTGCCCGCTCAACCTCGCCCCCACCGCCAGCACCACCGCGGCGCTGGCGCTCGGCGATGCGCTCGCGGTCGCCCTGCTCGACGCGCGCGGCTTTGCGGCCGACGACTTCGCGCGCTCGCACCCGGGTGGCGCGCTCGGCCGGCGCCTGCTCACCCATGTCGGCGACGTCATGCGCCCGGCAGCGTCCGTGCCCCAGGTGGCCGCCGACGTGCCGCTCACCCAGGCCCTGCTGGCGATGACCGCGGGCGGCATGGGCATGACCGCGATCGTCGACGCCAGCGGCCTGCCGCAAGGCATCTTCACCGACGGCGACCTGCGCCGCGCGCTCGAGAAGGGCGTGGACGTGCGCACCGCCTGCGTCAGCGCAGTCATGACCCGCAATCCGCGCAGCATCGGCCCCGGCGCGCTCGCGGTCGAGGCCGCCGAGGTCATGGAGCGCATGCGCATCAGCCAGTTGCTGGTGATCGGCAACGACGGCCGGCTCGCCGGCGCGCTGACCACGCACGACCTGATGCTGGCCAAGGTCATCTGAATGCTGATCGACACCTGGCGCCTCTACCCCATCGTCGCCCTGGCCGCACTGGCCGGTGGTTCGGTGTGGCTCGAGCGCGTCACCCGTGCCGACGACCCGGTGATCCAGGGCGAACAGACCGGGCCGGATTTCATCGCCCACAACACCCGCGTGGTCGGTTTCGGGGCCGATGGCCGCCAGCGCTACGAGCTGCTCGCCGAGCGCCTGGAGCACTTCCCCGCGGACGACATCACCCGCCTGCATCAGCCGCGCCTGCACATGCGCGGCGAGGACAACGAGACCCTGATCACCGCGCGCAGCGCCGACGTGTCGCCCGGTGGCGAGCAGGTCGACCTGTCCGGCGCGGTCAAGGTGCGCCGCCCGGGCACGGCGGAGGCCCTGCCGCTCACCCTCGATTCCGAAACCCTCACCGTGTGGCCCGACGCCAACCGCGCACAGACCGATTCGGCGGTGCTGCTAACCCGCGGCAATGGCCGCGCCTCGGCGCAGGGCATGCGCGCCGACAACCTGTTCGGCACGCTCGAGCTCATCGGCGAGGTCAAGACCCTGATGCCGCCCCGCCGCCAAGGATCGCCTTCATGAAACGCCTGCTTTTCGCCACTCTTCTGGGCGCTGCCCTTGCCGGCGCCGCGCAGCCTGCGCTCGCCGAGAAGGCCGACCGCGACCAGCCGGTCAACATCGAGGCCGACCGCCTCACCGTCGACGACCGCAACAAGGTGCACATCTTCGAGGGCGGCGTCATCCTTACCCAGGGCACGCTGGTGATCCGCGGCGACAAGCTGGTGGTCACCCAGGACGCCGCCGGCTTCCAGAACGGCGTCGCCACCGCGGCCGGCAAGGGCCTGGCCACTTTCCGCCAGCGTCGCGACGGCAGCACCGAATACGTCGAGGGCGAAGCCGAGCGCATCGAGTACGACAGCCGCAGCGAGAAGGCCAGGCTCTTCAACCGCGCCAAGGTCACCAGCGGCGGCGACCAGGTCACCGGGCACTACATCGAATACGACGCCATCACCGAGAACTACCTCGCCACCAACGCCCCCGGCAGCAAACCGGGCACCGCGCCCAGCCGGGTGCGCGCCGTGATCCAGCCCAAGTCCGACGGCGGGCAGTAATTCCCACCCACGAACACCAATAACCCGCAAGGAGACAGCATGAGCTTCGAGATGATCATTGCCGAAAAGCGCGGCCGCGTCGGCCTCATCACCCTCAACCGGCCCAAGGCGCTCAACGCGCTCAACGACCAGGTGGTGAATGAAATCACCGCTGCCCTGAACGACTTCGAGTCCGACGAGGGCATCGGCGCCATCGTCATCACCGGCTCCGAGAAGGCCTTCGCCGCCGGTGCGGACATCGGCGCGATGGCGAGCTTCTCCTATATGGACGCCTACAAGAGCGAGTACATCACCCGCAACTGGGAACGCGTGAAGACCTGCCGCAAGCCGGTGATCGCCGCGGTGGCGGGCTTCGCGCTCGGCGGTGGCAGCGAACTGGCGATGATGTGCGACATCATCATCGCCGCCGACACCGCGAAGTTCGGCCAGCCCGAAGTCAAGCTCGGCACGCTGCCCGGCGCTGGCGGCACGCAGCGCCTGCCGCGCGCGGTCGGCAAGTCGAAGGCGATGGAGCTGTGCCTGACCGGCCGCATGATGGACGCGGTCGAAGCCGAACGCGCCGGCCTGGTGGCGCGCGTGGTGCCCGCCGACAAGCTGCTCGAGGATGCGCTCGCCACGGCGGAGACGATCGCCGGCTATTCGCTGCCGGTGATCATGATGATCAAGGAATCGATCAACCGCGCCTTCGAGAGCAGCCTCAACGAAGGCCTGCTGTTCGAGCGTCGCGTGTTCCACTCGGCCTTTGCCCTCAACGACCAGAAGGAAGGGATGGCCGCCTTCGTCGAGAAGCGCAAGGCACAGTTCCGCCACGACTGACGGCGGTCGATCTCCCGTGGAAGGAAGCGGCCGGCGCAATGCCGGCCGCTTTGCTGCAGGACAGTCATACAGCGGCAATCAAGGGGTCGCAGACTGCCGGCTCCCGCATGCATCGCTGCGCTGCAGCGGGTTCGGGCAAAGGATGCGGACGACTCGCACAAGTGATTGATTCAATCAATCGAATCCGTATTGTGCGATGCACCAATTTTCGCTTGACACCTCGGATCGGGTACGTATAATTCGAACCATGCTGCAACGCAACATCGCAGCTGAGCAAGCGATGTTGAAGCACCCCACACTTTCATCAAGGAGATTCACATGAGCAACTTCGTCACCCCCGAGCAGTTCGCCACCGCCAACAAGGCCAACATCGAAACCCTGCTGACCCTGGCCAACACCGCCTTCGCCAGCGCCGAGCGCCTGGCCGCCCTGAACCTCAACACCGCCCGTTCGGTGCTGGAAGACGGCGTCGCCAACACCAAGGCCCTGCTGGCTGCCAAGGACGTTCAGGAACTGATCAACCTGCAGGCTTCGCTGGCCCAGCCGATCGTCGAGAAGGCCGTCGCCTACGCCCGCAGCGTCTACGAGATCACCTCGCAGAGCCAGGAAGAAGTGTCGAAGGTCTTCGAAGGCCAGGTCGCTGAGATCAACAAGGGCGTGGCTTCCGCGCTCGACAAGGCTGCCAAGTCGGCTCCCGCCGGTTCGGACGTTGCCGTCGCCGCCGTCAAGTCGGCCATCGCCGCCGCCAACAGCGCCTACGACAGCATGAGCAAGGCTGCCAAGCAGGTCGCCGAGATCGCCGAAGCCAACGTGGCTGCCGCGACCAACGCCACCGTGAAGGCCGTCAGCACCAGCTCCAAGGCTGCTGCCAAGAAGGCTGCCTAAGCCTCCTCAGCACCGCTGATCGAAAAAGCCCCGCGCTGCGGGGCTTTTTTGCGTCCACATGCTGGGCGCACACGGACGGTGTGGGAGCGGGCTTGCCCGCGAACATCGAGCGAAACGGGCGCCGCTTTCGCGGACAAGGCCCGCCCCCCTACGGGACTCGCTCACGCAGCGTCGGGATCAAGATCCGAGTCGTACTTGATGTAGCGGAAGCGGGCGTCGGCGTTGGGCGTGCCCTCGAGCACGCCGCCCTCGCGCCCTGGCTGCCACTGCACCACCTCCTCGATCTTGCGTGCGAGGGCGAAGTCGCGCTCGGTCACGCCCTTCGCCGAATGGGTGCACAGCTTCACGATCACGAAGGCGTAGGACACCGCCAGATCCGGGTGATGCCAGGCGGCCTCGGCAAGATGGCCGACGACATTGACCACCATCAGCGTACCCTTCCAGCCGCCGGTGCGGTACTTGCGCCGGATCCAGCCGTTCTCGTAGTACCAGTGCGGCAGCTCGCGCGTCAGTCGCGCCGATATTTCCTGTTCAGTCAGGGGCGGCAGGTCGTCACTCATCGCAGTCTCCTCGGGGGTCGGTACACACTCAATGTAGCGAGCACCTGCCGGCAGGTCCACGCCATGGGCGCAGCGCGTTGCCCCGCCCTCCTGGCGACGCGCGAAAGGCGACGCTCAGTCGCGCGTCTGCGCGTCCCCGGGCTCACCCGAACTTGGCGCGCCGCCGTCCGCTGCCGCGGTCTCGCCTGCGGGCGCAGTCGCCTCGCCCGTATAGTGATGCGGGAACAGCCGGCGCATCTCGGCCTCGATCCAGACTTCGGCGCGTTCGTTGACTGCTTCGGCCTTTTCGCCCTTGACCGGGATCACCGGTCCGATGCTGACGATGATCTCGCCCGGGCGCTTGATGAAGGCGTTGCGCTTCCAGAACTCGCCGGCGTTGTGCGCGATCGGCACCACCGGCACGCCGGCGCGCTTGGCGAGGATCGCGCCGCCCGGCTTGTAGCGCCGGCTCGTCCCCGGCGCGACGCGGGTGCCTTCGGGGAAGACGACGACCCACAGCCCTTCCTTCAAGCGCGCCCGCCCCTGCTCCACGACCTGCGACATCGCGTCCTTGCCGGCGGCGCGGTCGATCGCGATACCCGGAATGCTCGCCAGGCCCCAGCCGAAGAAGGGCACGCGCAGCAACTCGCGCTTGAGCACGTAGCACAGCGGCGGCAGGATCTGCTGCAGGGCGATCGTCTCCCACGCCGACTGGTGCTTGGACAGCACCACCGAGGCCGTGGCCGGCAGGTTCTCGCGGCCGATCACGCGGTAGCGGATGCCGAGCACGTGGCGGATGACCCACATCATGATCGGCACCCAGGTGGTGATCAGGCGGTGGCGCGTCATCGGCGGCGCCCAGAAGATCAGGATGCCGAACAGGGCGTAGGGGATCGTGACGAGCGCGAGGATGATAGCGAACAGGAAGGAGCGGATCAGGTGCACGGCAGGGCTCGGGTAAGGTCGCGCGTGAGACGTCAGGCGGTCAGATCGACCGCGACGGCATCGAGGTCGGGATAGATCAAGGTGCCGGCGGGCAGGTCCGGGCTGGCGCGGGTGGTCTCGCCCTTGCCGGTGAGGACCAGGTAGGGTTTCGCGCCTGCGGCCACCGCGGCCTGCAGGTCCCGCAGGCTGTCGCCCACCACCGGCACCGCACTCAGATCGACGTTGAAGCGCTCGCCGATCTGCAGCAGCATCCCCGGCTTGGGCTTGCGGCAGTCGCAGGTGGAGTCGGCCGCATGCGGGCAGAAGAAGATGGCGTCGAGCCGTCCGCCGACTTGCGCCAGGCTGCGCACCATCTTGTCGTTGATGGCGTTGAGCGTGTCCATGCCGAACAGGCCACGGCCCACGCCCGACTGGTTGGACGCCACCACCACCCGCCAGCCCCACTGGTTGAGGCGGGCGATGGCTTCGAGCGCGCCCGGGATCGGTTTCCACTCGTCGGGCGACTTGATGAACTGCTCCGAGTCGACGTTGATGACGCCGTCACGGTCGAGAATGATGAGCTTCATCGGCATGGTCGTTCACCCCGGGTTGTAGTGCAGGCGCGCCGTCACACGAGCGCGCGCCTGCAGGTCAGGCAGACAGGCGCGAGATGTCGGCCACCTGGTTCATCAGGCCGGCCAGCTGCGCCAGCAGCGCGATGCGGTTGGCGCGGGTCAGCGGCTCTTCGGCCATCACCATGACGTCCTCGAAGAACTGGTCCACCGCGGCGCGCAGGCCGGCGAGCGCGCACAGGGCGTCGGTGTAGTCCTCGTTGGCGACGTGCGAGCGCACCAGCGGCGCGACCTCGACCACCTGATGGAACAGCGCCTTCTCGGCGTCTTCCTGCAGCAGCGCGATGTCGGGCTCGCCGGGCGTGCCCTCGGCCTTCTTCAGGATGTTGACGATGCGCTTGTTGGCGGCGGCCAGGGCCTCGGCCTCGGGCAGCGCGCGGAAGGCTTCCACCGCGGCGAGCTTGGCCGGCACCAGGTCGATGCGCGCTGGCTTCAGGGCCAGCACCGCGTCGATCACCGCGCCGTCGCGACCCGTCTCCCGCAGCAGGTTCTTCAGGCGTTCGAACATGAAGTCCTGCAGTTGCGCGGCGAAGCCCTCTGCGCTGAGCAGGCCGGGCTTGAAGCCAGCGGCGGCGACCTCGATCAACTTCGGCAGCTCGAGCGGCAGCGGCGCTTCCATCAGGATGCGTAGCACGCCGAGCGCGGCGCGGCGCAGCGCGAACGGGTCCTTGTCGCCGGTCGGCACCATGCCGATGCCGAAGAAGCCGACCAGGGCGTCGAGCTTGTCGGCGAGCGCCACCGCGGCGGCGACGTTGCCCGCGGGCAGCGCGTCGCCGGCGAAGCGCGGCTGGTAGTGGGCCTGGATGGCGTCGGCCACCACCTCGCCTTCGCCGTCGGCGAGCGCGTAGTAGCGGCCCATGATGCCCTGCAGCTCGGGGAACTCGCCCACCATGTCGGTGACGAGGTCGGCCTTGGCCAGGCGCGCGGCACGCTTCGCCGCGGCGACGTCACCATGCAGTTGCGCGGCGATCGCGCCGGCCAGCGCCTCCAGGCGCTCGACGCGCTCGAGCTGGCTGCCGAGCTTGTTGTGATAGACCACCGGCGCCAGCCGCGGCAGGCGGGCTTCCAGCTTCTGCTTCTTGTCCTGCTCGAAGAAGAAGCGCGCGTCCGACAAGCGCGGGCGCACCACGCGCGCATTGCCGGCGATGATGTTGGACGGGTCCGCCACCCGCATGTTGGACACGATCAGGAAGCGGTTGAGGAGCTTGCCGGCGCCGTCGAACAGCGGGAAGTACTTCTGGTTGGCGCGCATGGTGAGGATCAGGCACTCCTGCGGCACGGCGAGGAATTCGGCCTCGAACTCGCCCACATATACCGTCGGGTGCTCGACCAGCGCGGCGACCTCGTCGAGCAGGTCGGCGTATTCGTTCAGCAGCGCGCCCTGCTTCGCCGCCTCGGCGAGCAATTGGCGCTCGATGTCGGCGCGGCGCTCGGCGAAGTTGGGGATGACCTTGCCTTCGGCGAGCAGCGTGGGCTCGTATGCGTCGGCGGTGGCGATGGCGAGGTCGCCGCGGCTCATGAAGCGGTGGCCGCGGGTCGTGCGCCCGGAATCCAGGTCGAGCACCCGGCCGGGCACCACGTCGGCGCCGTGCAGGAAGGTGAGCTTGTGCACCGGACGCACGAAGGTGGCGTCGCCGTCGCCCCAGCGCATGACCTTGGGGATCGGCAGCGCCTTGATCGCGTCCTGCACGATGCCCGCCAGCACGTCGGAGAGCTTTGCGCCGGGCACCATGGCGGTGTGGAACAGCGCCTCGGCCTTGCCGTCCATGCGGCGCTCGAAAGCGGACGCTGCATCGGCGGGGATGCCCTTGGCTTCCATCTTCTTGAGTAGCGCCGCTGTCGGCTTGCCCTCGGCGTCGAGCGCCACGGACACCGGCATCAGTTTTTCGGTGACTTCCTTGGCGGCGGCTTCAGCGGCCACGTGTGCCACCGTCACCGCCAGCCGGCGCGGGCTGGCGAAGGTGCGGAAGGCCGCATCGGCGGGCGCCAGTCCCCTGGCCTTCAAGCCTTCGGCGATCCTGGTGGCAAAGGTCTCGCCCAGGCGCGGCAGGGCCTTGGGCGGCAGCTCTTCGGTGAGCAGTTCGACGAGCAGGGTCGCGGCGGTCATCACGCGGCCTCCTTGGTGGTGTTCAGCATCGGGAAGCCGAGGGCTTCGCGGGATTCGAAATAGGCCTGCGCGACGGCGCGCGACAGGTTGCGGATGCGGCCGATGTAGGCGGCGCGCTCGGTCACCGAGATGGCGCCGCGGGCGTCGAGCAGGTTGAAGGTGTGCGCGGCCTTCAACACCATCTCGTAGGCCGGCAGCGGCAGGCCGACCTCCATCACGCGCCTGGCTTCGGACTCGTAGTTGGTGAACAGCGAGAACAGGAAGTCGACGTTGCTGTGCTCGAAGTTGTAGGTCGACTGCTCGACCTCGTTCTGGTGATAGACGTCGCCGTAGGTGACCTTGCGCCCGTCCGGCGCGATCGACCACACCAGGTCATAGACGTTTTCCACGCCCTGCAGGTACATCGCCAGGCGCTCGATGCCGTAGGTGATCTCGCCGAGCACCGGCTTGCAGTCGAGGCCGCCGACCTGCTGGAAGTAGGTGAACTGGGTGACCTCCATGCCGTCCAGCCACACTTCCCAGCCCAGGCCCCAGGCGCCGAGGGTGGGGTTTTCCCAGTCGTCCTCGACGAAGCGGATGTCGTGCACCATCGGGTCGATGCCGAGCGCACGCAGGCTGTCGAGGTAGAGCTCCTGGATGTTCAGCGGCGAGGGCTTCAGCACGACCTGGAACTGGTAGTAGTGCTGCAGGCGGTTGGGGTTCTCGCCGTAGCGGCCGTCCTTGGGGCGGCGCGAGGGCTGCACGTAGGCGGCGTTCCACGGCTCGGGGCCGATCGCACGCAGGAAGGTGTGGGTGTGGCTGGTGCCGGCGCCCACCTCGAGGTCGTAGGGCTGCAGCAGGACGCAGCCGCGCTCGCCCCAGAAGTGCTGGAGCGTGAGGATGACTTGCTGGAAGGTCGGTTTCACGAGTCGGGATTCGGTGGTCATGGTCTCGGGCAGCCTCCGGGCTGCGCAGCGCACGCAAAAGCTGCGATTTTAGCGGTCTTCGGGCCAACGCGCGCGCATCGCGGCAAGCGCAAGGACAAGGAGGACCGCGAGCGCAAGCGCCAGGCGGTCGCCCCAGCGTGCGTAAGGCGTCAGGCCTTGATAGCCCTGCACCTCGACGCGCAGCACACCGCGCTCGAATTCGGGCAGCACGCCGGTCACGCGGCCGTCGGGATGCACCAGCGCGGTCATGCCGGTGTTGGTCGAGCGCAGCATCGGCCGCCCGGTCTCCAGCGCACGCACGCGCGCGATCTGCAGGTGCTGGGGCTGGGCGAGCGAGTCGCCGTACCAGGCGAGGTTGGAAATATTGAGCATCAGCGTCGCCGCGGGCAGCGCGCGGATCAGCTCGGCGCCGAAGAGGTCCTCGTAGCAGATGTTGAGCGCGACCTGCTGGTCATTGAAGCGCATTGGCGCCTGGTCGGGCGCGCCGCGGGTCTGGTCCGACATCGGGATATCCACCAGGCGGTAGAACCAGCCGAAGAGCGGCGGCGAGTATTCGCCAAAGGGCACCAGGTGCTGCTTGGCGTAGTGCTGGCCCGGTGCCGTGCCGAGGCTGACGGCGGCGTTGTAGATCTGTCCGGCCTCGTCGCGGCGGAACACGCCCATCACCAGATCGCCGCCCGCCTCGCGCGCCAGTTGCGCAAGCCAATCGAGGTACCCCTCGGGCAGGCGGTCGAGCAGGGTCGGCAGCGTGGTCTCGGGCAGCACGACGAGTGCGGGCGGCTGCGGCTGCGTGAAGGATTCGCGCACCAGGTCGAGGTTGGCCTGCAGCACGTCGGCAAAGCGCGCCGGGTCCCACTTAAGGCTCTGCTCGAAGTTGGTCTGCACCAGCGCGACCTGCAGGGGCTGGCCGATCGGCGCGGTCCACGACCTGCCGAGCAGCCCCGCGCCGCCGGCGAACAGCAGCGCCACCGTCAGCGCCAGCCGCCATACCCGACGCGGGCGCAGCCAGTCGGCGCGCGGCGTGAAGGCAAGCAGTGCGCCGACGAAGGCCACCACGCCGCCGACGCCATACACGCCGATCACCGGCAACAGGCCGCCGAGCGGGCTCGGCGGCGTCTGCGAGTAGCCGATCGCGAGCCAGGGGAAGCCGGTGAACACCACCCCGCGCAGCCATTCGGACAGCAGCCAGATCGCAGCGAAGAGGGCTGCGGAACGCACGGGCGGAGCAGTGGACGCCGTCCCTGCGGGCTCGCCCGCGAGCATCGCAAGTCCGTCCGCTGCCTTTGCGGGCAAGCCCGCTCCCACGGCGCCACCACCCGCCCCGCCAGCCCGCGCCGACCGCGCGCCGATGCGGCGCTGCAGGCTCACGAACGCGGCCCCGGCGAGCCCGGGATAGAGGGCGAGGTAGGCGCAGAACAGCGCGATCGCCAGCGCGGCGAGCGGCGCCGGCATGCCGCCGTAGCGCTCGAGCGCCACGTACAGCCAGGACACGCCGCCGATGAAGGCGCCGAAGCCCCAGGCGAAGCCGAGCGCAAGGGCCTCGCGCACGCGGGCTGCACGACCAAGCAACCAGGCAAGCACGCCCACGCTGACGAGTGCGAGCGGGTACCACTCGAAGGGCGCGAACGCGAACACCGACGCGCCGCCCGCGAGCAGCGCGGCCAACAGGCTGCGCGCCATCACGCCGCGACGGCTTCGGGCTTGGGCAGGCGCTCGACCACCAGGGTATGCACCCGCCGACTGTCGGCGCGCAGCACCTGGATCTTCAGCCCTTCGAGCTCCACCGCCTCACCGCGCTTGGGCAGGCGGCCGAAGTGGCGGATGACGAGGCCACCGACGGTGTCGTATTCGTCGTCGCTGAAGTGGGTGGCGAAGGCCTCGTTGAAATCCTCGATCTCGGTGGTGGCCTTCACCCGGTAACGGCCGTTGTGGTCGAGGCGGATGCTGTCGCCGACCTCGTCGAAGTCGTATTCGTCCTCGATGTCGCCGACTATCTGCTCGAGCACGTCCTCGATGGTGACCAGGCCGGCGACGCCACCATACTCGTCGACCACGATCGCCATGTGGTTGCGCGAGACGCGGAATTCGCGCAGGAGCACGTTGAGGCGCTTGGATTCGGGCACGAACACCGCCGGACGCAGCATGTCGCGCAGGTCGAACTCGCGCCCGGCGAAGTAACGCAGCAGGTCCTTGGCGAGCAGGATGCCGGCGACGTCGTCCTTGCCGTCGCCGATTGCGGGGAAGCGCGAGTGGGCGGTGTCGATCGCGAAGTTGGCGATCACGTCGATCGGATCGTCCAGATGCACGCAATCCATCTGTGCGCGCGGGACCATGACGTCGCGCACCTGCAGGTCGGACATCTGCAGGGCGCCCTCGATGATGGAGAGGGCGTCGGCGTCGATCAGGTTGCGATCGAAGGCGGAGTGCAGCAGCGCGAGGAGTTCATCGCGATCTTCCGGCTCGCGCGAGAGAAGGGCCGAAAGTCGCTCGAGCAAGGAAGGCTTGGGGGAACTGTCCATTTGGGGGTCGGAGTCTCCGCATCAGCCGGTGGCGCCGGCAGGAGCCGCGCCGCACGGTCGTTCAGGCATAAGGGTCGGCATAGCCGAGGCCCCGCAGGATCGATGTTTCCAGCGCTTCCATCTCGGCGGCCTCGCCCTCGTTCTCGTGATCGAAACCCTGCAGGTGCAGCATGCCATGCACGACGAGGTGGGCAAAGTGCGCCTCCAGGGTCTTGCCCTGGGCGGCGGCCTCGCGCACCACCACCGGCACGCACAGCACGAGATCGCCGGCGAGCGGGCCCTCCTCGGCCTGATCCGGGACGCCGGGCAGTTCCTCGCCTTCTGCATAGGCGAAGGTGAGCACGTTGGTGGCGTAGTCCTTGCCGCGATAGTCGCGGTTGAGGGCGCGCCCCTCGTCCTCGCCGACGAGGCGGACCGTGACCTGGGCATCCCGCCGCAGCGCAGCCTGGGCCCAGCGCCGGATGTGGTTCTTCTTGGGCGCGTTCGCCTTGTCGTCACCCTCCACCGCCTTCTGCACCGCGAGCTTGAGCACCGGCGGGTGGGCGATCTCGGGCAGGTCGAGCGGTTCGAGGAAGGCCATGTCGTGATGCACGTCCACGCGCAGGGTCAGCAGGTTGCAGGCGCCGGGCTGCAGCGACAGCATCGGCACCGCGGCCTCGTCGTCGGCATCGGCCTCGATCTCGAGGTCGCCCCATGCGCGCTCGGGAAAAGCGAGCAACAGCTTGCGTCCATCGCCGAAGTCGATCTCCAGACGCTCGGCCTTGAGCCGGGTCGCCTTGCCGTCCGCATCGATGGCGACGATCCGCGGCCGCTTCTCGGTCGCGGCAGCTGCGGGTCGGGCCGCCGCCGACTTATTCCCCATCTTCGGCATCCTGCATGTCCTTGTCTCTAGCGTTCTTGTCCGTCGCGTCCTTGTCCTGCTGGTGCTGGGCGCGGGCCGCGGCCCTGGCACGTTCCACACGCGCCGCCTCGAGGTCGTAAGCCTCCACGATGCGCGCGACAAGCGGATGACGCACCACGTCTTCCTTGTTGAATTCAGTAAAGGCGATGCCGCGCACGCCGGCCAGCACCGCGCGCGCTTCCTTGAGGCCGCTGCGCTGGCCACGCGCCAGGTCGACCTGGGTGAGGTCGCCGGTGACCACCGCCTTGGCGCCGAAGCCGATGCGGGTAAGGAACATCTTCATCTGCTCGGGCGTGGTGTTCTGCGCCTCGTCGAGGATGATGAAGGCGTTGTTGAGCGTGCGCCCGCGCATGAAGGCGAGCGGCGCGATCTCGATCAGGCTGCGCTCGAAGAGCTTGCCGACGCGGTCGAAACCCATCAGGTCGTAGAGCGCGTCGTAGAGCGGGCGCAGGTAGGGGTCGACCTTCTGCGCCAGGTCGCCGGGCAGGAAGCCCAGGCGCTCGCCGGCCTCGACCGCCGGGCGGGTGAGGATGATGCGCTCGACCAGGTCGCGCTCGAAGGCATCGACCGCGCTCGCCACCGCGAGATAGGTCTTGCCGGTACCAGCCGGGCCGATGCCGAAGGTGATGTCGAATTCCTGGATGTTGCGCAGGTAATCCACCTGGCGCGGCGTGCGCCCGTGCAGCTCGCTGCGCCGGGTCATCAGCACCGGCGCGGGCTGGGCCGGATCGGCACTGCCGCCGCGGCTGCCGATCTCGATCAGGCCGAGCTGCACGTCGTCGAGCGACAGGTCCTTGTCGCTGCGGGCATAGAAGTGCTTCAGCGCCATCTCGCCGCGCAGCACCTGGGTCGGGTGACCGATGAGCGTGAAATGCTCGCCGCGCCGGCTCACGGTGATGTCGAAGGCGTTCTCGATCTGGCGCAGGTTCTCGTCGAGCACGCCGCACAGCCGGGACAGCCGGGCGTTGTCCACCGGCTCGAAGAAGACTTCCAGGGTTTTTGCCATTCAGGATTCCCGGGTGAGGATCTCGCCGCGCAGGCTGTGCGGCAGGGCGGCGGTGATGCGCACGTCGATGAACTGGCCGATCAGGCGCTCGCGATTGGGCGAGGCGGCGGGGAAGTTGACCACGCGATTGTTGTCGCTGCGGCCCATCATCTCGACCTCGGCGTTCTTCTTCGCCGTACCTTCGACCAGGATGCGCTGCACCGTGCCGACCATGGCCTCGCTGTTGGCCTGGTACTGCGCGTCGATGCGCTTCTGCAGGCGGGCGAGCCAGGCGAGCTTGGTCTCCTGCGGCACCGGGTCTTCCAGATCGGCGGCCGGGGTGCCGGGGCGCGCGCTGTATACAAAGCTGAACGAGCCGTCGAAGCCGACGTCGTCGATCAGCTTCATGGTCTTGTCGAAGTCGTCCTCGGTCTCGCCGGGGAAGCCGATGATGAAGTCGGAGGTCAGCGCCAGGTCAGGCCGCGCCGCGCGCAGCTTGCGCACCACCGACTTGAACTCGAGCACCGAGTAACCGCGCTTCATCGCCGCCAGCACGCGGTCCGAGCCCGACTGCACCGGCAGATGGAGCTGCGAGACGAGCTTGGGGATCTTCGCGTAGCAGTCGATCAGGCGCTGCGTCATCTCGCGCGGGTGCGAGGTGGTGTAGCGGATGCGCTCGATGCCGGGGATCTCCGCCACGCATTCGAGCAGGAAGGCAAAGTCGCCCTGCTCGCCGTCCTCGCGCACCAGCTCGCCGCGCCAGGCGTTCACGTTCTGGCCCAGGAGCGTCACTTCCTTCACGCCCTGCGCCGCCAGGCCGGCCACCTCGGCGAGCACGTCCTCGAGCGGGCGCGAGACCTCCTCGCCGCGGGTATAGGGCACGACGCAGAAGGTGCAGTACTTGGAGCAGCCTTCCATGATCGACACGAAGGCGCTCGCGCCCTCGACGCGCGCCGGCGGCATGGCATCGAACTTCTCGATCTCGGGGAAGGAGATGTCCACCTGCGAGCGCCCGGTCTGCTTGCGCGCCTCGATCAGACTCGGCAGGCGATGCAGGGTCTGCGGGCCGAAGACCACGTCTACATAGGGCGCGCGCTTGACGATGGCCTCGCCTTCCTGGCTGGCCACGCAACCGCCCACGCCGATGATCAGCCCCGGCTTGGCCTGCTTCAGCAATCGCACCCGGCCGAGGTCGTGGAACACCCGCTCCTGCGCCTTCTCGCGCACCGAGCAGGTGTTGAAGAGGATCACGTCGGCCTCTTCCGGGTTGTCGGTCTTGACCAGTTCTTCGTGGGCACCGAGCACGTCCGCCATCTTGTCGGAGTCGTACTCGTTCATCTGGCACCCGAAGGTGCGGATGTAGAGTTTCTTCATCTTGAAAGGAAAATCCGGCTGAGCCTTGCGGCGGGTCGGGCGGGCATCGCGGCGCTCATCAACGCTTGGGCTCGGGCATCGCCGCCTCTTCGGGGGTGAGGATCCACACCCGATGCACCTGGCCGCCCTTGTCGAGCAGCATGCGTACCATGTAATCGCCGCTGATGTGGGACGGCAGCACGATGCGATTGGCGGTATCGCGGATCTGCGCGCCGGGGCTCAGGCGCAGCGCCTCGCCCTTCACCTGCACCACGCCAGCCGGCGAAAACCGCATCTTCGCCTTCACCGCGTCGTCGGGAATCGGCCGCGGCAGGGCCGCGATCGCCAAGGATGACGCCAGCCCGAGAACGCTGGCCACCAGAACGGAGAGGGAATGCGGGCGCAAGGACGAGCCGGACAGATCCGGAACGGTAGGGAACAGGGGTCGGATGATCCCCGATCGCCCCGCGCATGTCAATGCAAAAGCCTTATAAATCAAGACTTCCGAAGATCGCACCCGAAGCACCACGGCACCCCTGGAGCCGCGTCGGCGCCCCATGGAGCCCCCTCGCGCTGCCATTGCGACAACACGGAAGCTATTGACGCACACGGAGCATCCCCGCTATATTCGCGCGCTCTGTTGGTGATGTAGCTCAGACGGTTAGAGCGATGGATTCATAACCCATAGGTCGGCGGTTCGATTCCGCCCATCACCACCAACAAATTCAAGGGCCTGCAGCGATGCAGGCCCTTTTCGTTTTTGGCCGGGGTTACGCCGGGGTTACGTTTCCAGCACCCAGTCCATCTTGCGCGACGTGTGGCACCTCGCTGCGTAGCCCCGTGGAACCACCACTCACCATGCAAAAAACAATGCCGGCTCGGGGCCGGTGTCGGGTTGTTGATGTAGCAGGTGAATGTCAGCGGACGTGGTTCAACGCCCCCGCTGAGCACGGTCACCGCCTCTGATGGCATTCACCGCTGATGTGATCGAGCGGCGTGATGATCGAAAACCTGACTGGCGAAGGCTCCTTCAACCCATCTCTCAGACGTGACCTCCAGCCCATCTTTTCGATTGGACGAAGGTCAACTTGAATACTTGGGCAACCTTGATCCACAGGGTTTCCATCAGCCTCGGGTTGAAGACGGCTCGATCAGCCCCGCCCCCTCGTTTCTGACATTGCCCACCGCCCTGCCCACCGGATACACCGCCAGCGCCGCCTCGGGACACGGCCTCACCAGCGCCTGCACCTGGTCGGCTGCAGTTGCCCCGTTCAACCACGCCCAGTAATCCCCCGGCGCCAGGATCACCGGCATGCGATCGTGCAGCGGCCGCATCGCCGCGTTGGCCTCGGTGGTGACGATC
>JAANMX010001102.1_pt1 | contig 32208 bp, 33 predicted proteins | sample 7279681 | NCBI WGS metagenome assembly JAANMX01 (sample SAMN14094542, study PRJNA606508) | bioreactor metagenome | isolation source: A lab-scale SPAN reactor treating ammonium-rich wastewater day 351 | place: Ireland: Galway | collected 2018-01-01 | reverse complement strand
GAAGGAGCTCTGGAACATAAATTCGATTTCCTCGAAGAAAACAACAGAGTATTCGGACTGAAAGTAGTAACAGAAGCTGGTGATTCCAAAGTATTCAAACCAGGTCAGATGATTACTGCAAGAGAACTGAGAGACGAGAATTCTAAACTGAAGCGTGAAGATCAGGCATTGGTAGAAGTTCGCGAAGCACTTCCTGCAACCGCAACACCGGTTTTACAGGGTATTACAAGAGCAGCGCTTCAAACCAAGTCCTTCATGTCTGCAGCATCGTTCCAGGAAACCACAAAGGTTCTGAACGAAGCAGCGGTATCAGGAAAAGTAGATTACTTAACAGGTTTGAAAGAAAACGTAATTGTAGGACATAGAATCCCTGCAGGTACCGGACTTAAAGACTACCAAAGTGTAATCGTAGGTTCCAAAAAAGAATTCGAGGACATCAATTAAGTAATTATAGATTTTAGATTATGAATTTTAAATTGAATTCATAGTCTAAAATCATTTACAATCTAAAATTTATAATTTATAATTAAAAAAAACATGGACAACAACCAAAACCAAAACCAAGATCCAAACAACATCAACATCAACCTGAACGAAATGATCGCTGCAGGAGTTTACTGTAACCTAGCGTTGGTAAACCACTCACCATCAGAATTCGTAGTAGATTTCATCCAGCTTATGCCGGGTGTTCAGCAGGCTAATGTACGTTCAAGAGTAATCCTGGCGCCGCTTCACGCGAAAAGAGTACTTACTGCATTGCAGCAAAACGTGGCAAACTACGAGCAGCAGTTCGGCGAAATCAAAGAAGTTGAGCCTTTCGTATTAGGACAGAACAACGTTCAGGCATAATTCGAAACGTGGCGACACTTACATTCCCAACCTTATAGGTTCTGAAACCTATAAGGTTTAGACAGAAATCCCGGTTCAGCAATGAGCCGGGATTTTTTTTGTAGCCGGGAACCTGCTCTCCGCTGTATCTTTTTTGGTGGCTTCGAGTGCCTCAGCCACCCAAAAAGGATGTCGCTGCGATCAGGGCTATGGGTTGGGGATCCCAAATAGAACTTTGATAAATTATCACGATACAATTTTCGGCTAAAGCCAATTCAAAGGTCGCACTTAGAAGGCGGGCTAAAGCCCGCCTCTATTGATTTTTATTTTCTTTGTAACCAAAAATTTAACAGACGAATGTTTAAACCTTGACAATGTTTACCATAACAAATCCCGGCTCGCGAGAACCGGGATTACTTTTATCCTTTTAACTTTTTTCTTGGCTCTTCTTAAAGCTGCACCATTTCCGTCACTTCAACATCGTAACCGCCAACCAGAGGTTTCTGATTTACATTCTGTGTAATCACACGGAATTTTGTAATACCTAGATTTTTTAGAATCTGAGTTCCGATTCCGTAATCATGGAAGTTCGAAGCCAAAGTCGGTCTCTGTTCCTGTCCATCCTGAAAATCAATAAACTGTTGCAGTTTTCTCAACGTATTTTCTGCATTCGAAACATTATTGATGAAGATCAATACACCTTTTCCTTCGTCGTTGATCATTTTAGTTACTTTCTCAAGCAGCGGTTTTTCGCCCGCAGTAAGTCTGCTCAGTACATCAAAATACGCATTCGAAGCCTGCACTCTCACCAAAACCGGTTCGTCAACAACCCAGGTTCCTTTCGTCAGTGCAAAGTGAATCTGATCTGTACTCGTTTCTTTAAAGGCAAAAAAGTCGTATTCACCGTAGTGGGTTTTCACTTTTCTCTCCTCAATTCTTTCAATCAGGTCGCCTTTCTTCAGCTGATAATGAATGAGATCTTCAATTGAAATGATTTTCAGATCGTGTTTTTTTGCCAGTTCCACCAATTCCGGAAGACGCGCCATAGATCCGTCGTCATTCATGATTTCGCAGATCACGCCTCCTTCTTTCAGGCCTGCAAGCTTGGTTAAATCAGTTGCTGCTTCAGTATGTCCGGCCCGTTTCAGAACGCCGCCTTTTTTTGCGCGTAAAGGGAAGATGTGTCCCGGACGCATAAAATCGGTAGGTTTGGTATTCTCGTCCATCAGCGCAAGAATCGTCTTGCTGCGGTCGCTGGCGGAAATTCCGGTAGAAACCCCGTCACCCAGCAAATCCACAGAAACCGTAAATGCAGTTTCTTTCGGGTCGCTGCTGCGGGTCACCATAATATCAAGGCCCAGTTCGTCACAACGTTTTTCGGGAAGTGGCGTACAGATCAGTCCTCTGCCGTGAATGGTCATGAAATTGATGATTTCGGGAGTCGTTAATTCCGCTGCGGAAAGAAAATCTCCTTCATTTTCACGGTTTTCGTCATCAACTACAATGATGATTTTACCGTTTTTCAGGTCATCGATCGCTTCCGGAATCGTATTAAGTTTAATATCAGACATTTTACTTTTTTAGATGGTGCAAAGATACTGAGATTTGCGAAAAGCGACAATGATTATTTGGGCACCTTTTCCGCCCTGCGTTCCCTCCCGAAATTCGGGACCCACTAAGGGCGGTGTGCGGATTAAGTTCCTAAAAATAACGCTGGCAGATCATTCGGATTTCGCAGATAAATTCCTTTCTTATTTCTCCCTTATCTTAGATCTGCTATATCTGCTCAATCCGCGAGATATTTTCAGATCAATCCGTCTACAGCATTTTTAATGATTTCATAGGATTTCAGCCTTGATTCCTGCTCATAAATATGCGAGGTAATCATCAGTTCATCCACCTGAAAAGCATTCTGGAAATTCAGCAGTTGATTTTTCAGTGTTTCCTCACTGCCGATAAAACTGTAATGCAGCATTCTCATGACGTGGGCTTTTTCCATTGGATTCCACACATCATCAATGTCAGCCACCGGCGGTGAATAGGGTCTTCTGTCGTTTCTGATGATATTCAGGAAGGCCTGATAAAGCGTCGTTGACAGTTTCTTAGCTTCCTCATCACTTTCCGCCGCGATTCCGTTCACACACGCAATGACATAAGGTTCCGGGAATTTTTCACTCGGGCTGTAATTTTCTCTGTAAATGTTGATGGCATTAACCATCATATCGGGAGCAAAATGTCCTGCGAATGCGTAGGGCAATCCCATATCTGCGGCAAGCCAGGCGCTGTCGGTGCTTGATCCTAAAACATAAATCGGAATGTCGCACCCTTCACCGGGAATTGCGCGCACCAGACTGTCGGCATTTTCTGGGGAGAAATATCGTTGTAATTCCTGAATCTGCCTCGGAAACTGTTCGTTGATAATCATGGGGTTTCTTCCAAGTGCCTTTGCGGTTAAACCGTCGGTTCCGGGAGCTCTGCCAACACCTAAATCAATTCTACCGGGAAACAGACTTTCCAAAGTCCCGAACTGTTCGGCAATCACAAGTGAGCTGTGATTCGGCAGCATAATTCCGCCCGATCCTACACGGATTTTTTCAGTTCCGTTGGCAATAAATCCTATTAAAACTGAAGTTGCAGAACTGGCAATGCTCGCCATATTGTGATGTTCCGCGAGCCAGAATCTTTTATAATCCAATTTCTCGGTGAATCTTGCGAGTTCCAGGCTGTCGTTAAATGTATCGTGAATGGTTTTGTTCTGTTTCACCGGCGCTAAATCCAGTACAGACAATTCAAATTTCTTCATGTAAATCTTTTTAAAGATGACCTCAAAAATACGGCCTTTAAATCTTTAAAAATAATTTCGCCGATACTTAAAACAAATAGCCGGTATTTTTTAAAGCTATCTATAAAATTTTGTGGAAATTTGCGTTTCATTGAAAACTAAAAAGTGCAAAAGTTTCTTACTGTTCTGCTGCTGATTTTAACTTTAAATTTGTTTTCTCAGCAAAATCCGGTCACTGTTCCTCTGGATTATAACTTTCCGCGAATAAAATCTTCGATCACCATGCCGGTGAAAATTCCGCTTTCAGAAATCGGCAATGTCATCAATGCTTCTGTACAGAATTTAATTTTTGAAGATAATTCGTACACCGACAATAATGATGACCAGTTCAAGGTAAAAGTCTGGAAAACCAGACCGATACGGCTGGTTGGAGGTACGAAGCAGAATCTTCTCATCGAAGTTCCGCTGAAAATATGGGCTGAAAAAGGAATTGGAACACTTGGGATTTATTCTTATCAGAACACCACTTTTGAAACGGTAATGTATTTCAACACGCAACTTACGTTTAATAATAACTGGACGATGACGACAAAAACATTGCCGATGGGTTTTAAATGGGTGACAAAACCTGTGTTGGATTTTGGAAAAATTAAGGTTCCAATAACATCGTTAGTGGAAACCAGTCTGAAACAGCAGCAGGCAGAGTTCAGCAAAACCATTGATGAAATGATGCGTTCTCAGCTTAATTTTCAAAAGTATGCGGTGATGGCGTGGAATCAGTTTGCCGAACCTTTTAAGATTTCCGAAGATTACAGCACCTGGCTGAAAATTACTCCCGTAAGTGTAAATATTTCGCCATTGGTGTTTTACGGGAACCAGATTGAAGCCAACATCGGGATTGATACTTTTTCCGAAACTTTTACAGGGAAAAAACCTCCGTCAACTGTGCCGGTGAAAACCATAGCTAATTTTAATTCAGTTCAGAGTTTACCACAGAAATTTTTACTCCAGACTACGGCTAATATTTCCTTTACAGAAGCGACAAAAATCGCGGAGAATATATTTTTGGGTAAAGAATTCGACTTTCGCGAAGGCAAGTCAAAAATTAAGATTACTTCCGTAAATGTTTACGGAGAGGATGATAGAATAGTGATTGAAGCAGCAACGGATGGAATGGTGGACGGAATTTCTTATATCTCCGGAATTCCTGTTTATGATGACGTTAAAAGGAAAATTGTTTTAACGGATACAAAGTTTAAACTGAAAACGAAAAATATTCTTCAGAAGACCGCAACGCTTTTGTTTCAGGGAAAAATCGTGAAAATGATCGAAGAGGAATATGGCATACCCACCGCTGAACTGGAGGATTCTTCAAAGAAAAGTATAGAAGGCACCTTTAATAAAGAATATTACAAAGGCCTGAAAATGCAGGGCAGAGTTTTCAAACTTAAACCATCGCAAATTCTGCTTAGTCCGGTTGGTATTACAGCGATCATCGATACCGAAGCGCAGTTAAAACTGTCAGTTCAGGGAATGTAAATTATTTTTTTTGCAATAGGGCTGGCAAATTTTAAAATATTTTCTATATTTGCAAACCCAAATGGTTCTTTGGCCGAGTGGTTAGGCAGTGGTCTGCAACACCATCTACAGCGGTTCGAATCCGCTAGGAACCTCATAAAGCAAGTTACTGATAGAAAGTAACTTGCTTTTATTTTTTAAGGAACTTTATAATATTTAACGTTTTGTTAACACTCAATTGGTTTCGTTTTTGGCATATACCGCACAATAGTAATCTAAAATCCAAAATTATGAAAAATATAGTAACAGCAGGTTTTATGTCGGTAGTATTTATGACAGCCTGTACAAAAGATAACACCGTTGCAGAGAAATCTCTGGAACAGCAGAAAATGGAATTCCAGGCAAGACAATTGGATATTGAAAAACAAAAATTAGCTATCGAAAAAGAAAAGATGGCTTATGAAATACAGAAGAAAATTGACAGTATAGAGGAGGATAAAAAATCCAAAGCTCAGGCTGCAGCGGCCAGACCTCAAGTAATCAGAGAAACCAAAACAGTTTATGTTAACAATACGCCAAGAAGTTCTTCGGGATCATCGAGTTCTTCCGGTTCAAACTCTGGAACTTACGCCGGAACTTCGCAGGGAACTACCCAGAAACAGGGGATGAGTAAAGCTGCTAAGGGTACAATTATCGGTACCGTAGGTGGTGCAGCAGCGGGTGCCATCATCAACAAGAAAAACCGTGGGGCCGGTGCAGTAATTGGTGGTATTATCGGTGGTGCAACTGGTTATACAATTGGTCGAGCCGGAGACAGAAAAGACGGCAGAGTACAACCAAGAAATTAATATTCAACATACATATACAGAAAAGATTGCTTATTTTTAAGCAATCTTTTTTTATGCTGTACCTCTTCTTCATGCTGATCATTCTGCTGCCTGTTTTTACAGGCTTTGGGGAGATTTTTCAAAGAACTTTCGGAAATCTCTCAAACGGTATAGCATCTAAACTGCTTACAGGACTTCTTTCGGTCTCTTTTATATTTAGTGTAATCTCTTTTTTTGCCCCGCTCACTTTCGCGGTGGAATTGTCAACAGTAGCAGTAGGTTTAATTGCTTTTTTCCATTACCGCTCTTACGTTAAATTTTGGGATTTCTTTTCGGATAAAGGCTTGTCATTCAGTGTAATTGCGTTGATCTCCATTTTCTTTGCAGCTGGTTACCCTTTTATACTTGATCATTTCGGTTATTTTGTTCCTACTGTAAAATGGGTTGCTGAATTCGGCCTCGTTCGGGGAATATCTAATCTGGATCTGCTTCTTGGTCAGATGTCGGTTTGGCACATTCTGCAGGCGGGATTTTCACATTTTTCAGATCCATTCCTGCGGATCAATCTTCTCATGATAATCACGTATCTTATCTATGTTTATGAGAAAAAAGCCTGGACTCATCTGATATTTTTTCCTGTTCTGTATTTCTTTATCCAGTCGCCCAGTCCCGATCTTCCGGCAATTGTGCTTTCTTTGATCATTCTTAACGAAGTTTTGCTGCAAAATAAAAATTACGGACTGGTATTCACCCTTTCGGTGCTGGTTTTTGCCATTAAACCTACCATCGTTTGGTTGCCCTTGTTTGTGGGTTTTCACATTTTCTTTATTTCAAAATCTGGGATTAAAGCATTATTCCCGGGAAGTGTTTTGCTTCTTCTATTCTTATTTAAAAGTATCTGGGTATTTGGTTATCCAGTTTTTCCGGTACAGGTTATTGATCTTGATTTGTCCTGGAAACCGAATGCGGAGTTGCTCCGGAATTCTTCTGAAATGGCGATTCAGAAAACATATGACATGCAGTTTACAATTGCTGAGATTGCAAAATTTTCATCACTTGATTACCTAAAAAACTGGCTGTTTCTTGATGGGATTAAAGGAAAAATCCATCTTTTTTTTATAATAAGCTTGCTGGTTTTTTTAGTTTTTGCAGTCCGGCAGAAATCAAAATTGATTTGGCTGCTGTTCACGGCAATTATGATTAAAACTTTTCTGGTTCTCGTGTTTTCCGCGCAATACAGATTTTTGCTTGATGTATTTTTTGTAGTGTTTTTTATCATTTTTTATAAAACATTTACACAGAAGAGGTGCATTGCTATGTTAGGAGTTCTCTCTCTTGCCGTCGCCCTGCTCATCTCATTTCCAGTTTTAATGACTAAAGTATTTCCAGGTTTTAAACTGGGGAATTTTATGACAGGTTTTAGTAAAAACCAATGGTATAAACCTTCTTATTTTGAATTGAATAAATTTAAATCTTACCAGATCGGAAATCTTAAGTTTAATGTCGTACAGAATTATCCTTTCAGTTTCGATACACCTTTGCCCGCAATTTCTCCGCAGTTTATACAGGAAGATCTCGATGCCGGAATCTTTCCTCAGATGAAAGGGAAATCATTGAAAGAAGGTTTTATCTGGAAAAAAATTACAGAAGAAGAGAAAACGCAGATCCGGAAAATTCTGGAAGACTGGGCTGTTGAAAATCATGACTGAAATCATTGGTATTGCATATTACGCTTCGTTTACCTCACAACTTTTGATTAACTTTGTCATATGTTCGATTTAGGAAATTTTCTTACACTTTCTACCTTTGGCGAAAGTCACGGCGTTGCGTATGGTGGCATCATCAATAATTTTCCGGCAGGTCTGCAGGTAGATCTAGATAAGGTTCAGCACCAACTCGACCGCAGGAAACCTGGGCAATCCTCTATTGTTACCCAAAGAAAAGAAAGTGATACGGTAAAATTCCTTTCCGGTATTTTCGAAGGAAAAACCACCGGAACACCCATCGGCTTCACCATCGAAAACGAAAATCAGAAATCAAAGGATTACGATCATATTTCGGGCGCTTACCGGCCGAGCCATGCAGATTTCACTTATGACCAGAAATTCGGGCACCGTGATCATCGAGGTGGCGGAAAATCCTCCGCGCGTGAAACCGTAAACTGGGTTGTCGCCGGAAGTTTAGCGAAACAACTTCTCCCGAAAGAAGTTGAAATTCAGGCATACGTTTCCTCTGTGGGCGAAATTTTCTGTGAAAAACCTTATCAGGACCTTGATTTTTCTCAGGTTGATTCCACTGATGTCCGCTGTCCTGATGCAGAAACCGCGGAAAAAATGATTTCAAAAATCAAAGAAATTAAAAAAGAAGGAAATACCATTGGCGGGACAATTACCTGCGTTATTAAAAATCTGCCGGTGGGAATAGGAGAACCGGTTTTCGGCAAACTTCAGGCGGAATTGGCGAAAGCCATGCTCAACATCAATGCCTGTAAAGGTTTTGAATATGGAAGCGGATTCTGCGGTGCAAAAATGACGGGCAAAGATCACAACGACCTTTTCAACGAAGATTTTTCCACCAAAACCAACCTTTCCGGTGGCATTCAGGGTGGTATTAGTAATGGAATGGATGTGTATTTCAGAGTGGCTTTCAAGCCTGTAGCCACGATTCTGCGGCCTCAGGAAAGTGTAGATAAAGACGGAAATACAATTACGGTTGAGGGAAAAGGGAGACATGATCCCTGCGTCTTGCCACGAGCGGTGCCGATTGTAGAAAATCTGGCAGCATTCGTTCTCGCCGACTTGTTTTTGATTAATAAAATACGAAGAATTTAAGATTAATAAAAAATTTCAATTTTAACATATGGAAAAGTATTGGGAAAACGCATTGAGTTTCGAAGGGTATATGGCAGTAGCCAAAGACAGAGTTGAAAACCCGGTTGATGGAGATGATAAAAATGAATATTATGAGTTGGGTTTGCAGAGGATGGACCGCACACTAAAAACTTTTAAAGTAAATCCTGATACGCTTGAAAAGCTGAAGTCTAAGAATTTCACAGGAAAAATACTGATCATTTCGGAACCGTGGTGTGGCGATGCTAGTGCGACTGTTCCTGCAGTCTCTAAATTTTTTGAGGCGGCAGATAGTGAAGTGAAGATTTTCCTGAGAGACAGTGATACTACATTAATCGACCAGTATCTCACCGACGGAACCCAGTCTATTCCAAAAGTTTTAATTCTGAATGAAGATTTTACAGTAAAAAATGTTTGGGGACCAAGACCCGAATTCGGAATGCAGCTGCTGAAAAAATTCAAAGCGGATGAAGTCGCTTATCCACGTGAAGAATTTTATAACGATTTGCAGGTCTATTATGCTAAAAACCGGGGTGCAGACGCGATTGAAGAAATTATAAACTTAATTTAATATGACTTTTTTTAAGAAGAATGCATTATATTTAATTGTCGTCGCCCTTGTGGCGGTGCTTTTTCTGTTCCCTTCTTTGCAGACGAAACTCAAAGAGCTATTTCTGCCGGTTGCGGCCATTGAAAGCGCTGTGACTCTTCAGGATTCTGATTATGATGTACAGCTGAAAGGGATCAATGTACCGAGCACCAATCTCAAAAACCTGAAAGGAAACAAGCTCGTTTTTCTGAATTTCTGGGGAACCTGGTGCGCGCCTTGCCGCGAAGAGTGGCCTACGATTCAGGGTCTTTATGAAGCCAGAAAAGACAAAATCGATTTTGTACTGATTGCGATGCAGGATAAAGAAGAGGATGTTATTAAATTCATGAAAGAAAAAGGCTATACTGCACCGGTTTATATCGCGCAGAGCCCGGTTTCCAAGAATATTTTACCCAAAGCCTTCCCGACGACTTTTCTGCTCGATAAAAACGGGCGAATCCTTTTGAAAGAAGATGCATCAAAGGATTGGAACAGTAAATCTGTCAATGATTTCATCGATAATGTAACCCAATAACTTTAACTAAAATTAGTAATTGTTGGTATAAAATTTGTGAAATTTACTCCGTTTTTAAAATCGAAACACAATAATGAAACTATCAAAAATTGCACTCGCTAAAGAAGCTTTCAAACACAAAGGCTTTATTCAGAAAATCCCTGTAATCGCCAGAATGATCAAATCGATCATGGGAAAAGGCGGTTACAAACCCGAATTCAAAAACGTAATACTGCCAGGATTGGTTTTACTGTATTTAATTTCTCCGTTGGATATTATTCCGGATTGGCTCCCGGTCATCGGTGTTTTCGACGATCTGGCACTTTTGGCCTTCGCGATTCCGATGCTGATCGCTGAAGCTGAAAAGTTTGTAGCATGGGAAGCCTCTCAAAAATTGGATGACAAAGTAGTAGAAGCCGAAATCATTAAATAAAAGATTTACAGTCAGAAGATAACCGTTCAAAGATTTTGAGCGGTTTTTTTATGAGCTTCAAACTTAGGATATTTTTCCACATTTTGGTCCCGCTTTCCGCTGCAATCTTATAATTTTCGGGCGGCGGCGAAGCCGCCGCCCGAAAATTATAAGGATTTCCACTCCAATCGGGGCTAAAAGAAAAGTCCGTTTTTCTACGAAAATATCACGTTGGGATTTATTCAGAAAAATTCAGGAAATTAGCGCCGTGAAAAAACTCATTTCCATTATCGGAACTACCGGAATCGGCAAAACAAAACTCGCCATCGAACTCGCAAAACATTTCGGGACCGAAATTATTTCCTGCGATTCTCGCCAGTTCTTCAGAGAAATGAAAATCGGCACAGCAACGCCTTCAAATGAAGAATTGGCCGAAGTTGCCCATCATTTTATCGGAAATCTTTCCGTTAAGGATTATTACTCGATCGGACAGTTTGAAAAAGAGGCGGTTCAGAAAATCGAAGAATTATTCCTCACCCATGATGTCGTAGTTTTGGTCGGCGGAAGCATGATGTACGAAAAAGCCGTCATTGAAGGACTCAACGATTTACCTGAAGCCGATGAAGAAAATCAGAAGAAATTAGAAAAGATTTTCCAGGAAGAAGGAATAGAAAATTTGCAGAAAATCCTGGCAGATTTAGATCCCGAATATTTTAATACCGTAGATCAAGATAATCCCAGAAGACTGTTCCGGGCGATCGATATCATCTGGCAAACCGGTAAAACGTACACCGAAAATATTTCGGAGCAGGTTAAAAAACGCGATTTCGAAGTCGTAAGAATCGGGATTGAAGCGCCGCGCGAAATCATTTATGAAAGAATCAATCAGCGGGTTGATAAAATGTTGGCGGAAGGTTTGATTGATGAAGTGCAGTCTTTGCTGCCTTTCCGAAATCATTTATCACTGCGTACGGTCGGATATTCTGAACTTTTCAGGTTTTTCGATGGTGATTGGACTGTGGATTTTGCAGTGGAAGAAATAAAAAAGAATTCACGGCGTTTCGCAAAAAGACAGCTCACTTGGTACCGCAAAGAAAACGATATCAATTGGGTTAATTTTCAAAATTCAGTGCAGGAATCCTTATCTTTGCTAACTAAGTTAAACATCAAACCAAAAAACAGTTAAAATGGCAAATACTCCTTCAAATATGCTCGCACTTGGAACGAAAGCTCCTTTTTTCGAACTTCCGAATCCATCGCACAGCAACGAAATTCAGTCGCTTGAAGAACTGAAAGGTGAAAAAGGAACTTTGGTAATTTTTATGTGTAACCATTGCCCGTTCGTTCTACACATTATCGATAAGCTGGCGGAACTTTATGAGGATTACAGTGATAAAGGAATCGAATTTATCGCCATCAACGCTAATGACGTGGAAAAATATCCTGCTGACTCCCCGGAAAAAATGGTGGAATTTCAGGTAGAAAGAAAATTCGAATTCCCATATCTTTTTGATGAAAGCCAGGCGATTGCAAAAGCTTATGACGCCGCATGTACGCCTGATTTTTATTTCTTTGATGAAAAACTCGATTTAATTTACCGCGGCCAGATGGATGATTCAAGACCGGGAAACCAGAAGGAAATTACCGGCGAAGACTTGATTATCGCTTTCGAAAACCTTCTTGCAGGCGAACCTCAGGAAGAATTCCAAAGACCGAGTATGGGCTGTAATATTAAGTGGAAAGCTTAGTAAGCAAGGTATAAAATAAAAGAGCCAAGTGTTATTACACCTGGCTCTTTTTAATTTTATGTATTACTTAGAAAAAAGGATTGTGATTCTTCTCGAATCCAACCGTCGTAGGGTTTCCGTGGCCATTGTACACTTTGGTTTCCTCATCAAGAACGAAAAGTTTCGTTTTGATACTTTCAATCAGCTGTTCATGATTTCCTTTATATAAATCGGTTCTTCCGATACTGCCTTCAAATAAAACATCGCCGGAAATAATGAATTTCTGCGTTTCGTTATGAAAAGCGATATGTCCCGGCGAGTGTCCCGGAACGTGCAGAATTCGCAACTCATCATTATCCAGTTTCAAAATTTCATTTTCGCTGATAAATTCAGTCTCACCTTCAAAAGGCTTGAAGAAAAACCCGAAACGGTTTGCATCCATAGGATTTCTGTCGAGCATTTCCTTTTCGAGTTCATGAAGAATAACCGGAACTTTATATACATCATAGGATTTCTGTAAACCCAGAACATGATCGATGTGTGCGTGGGTAAGAAGAATATTCCGGACTTTTAAATCCTGATCATGAATAAATTTTTCAAGCATTGCGGTTTCCGGATCGCTGAAATTTCCAGGATCGATGATGAACGCGTTTTTAGTGTCATTAAAAACGATATATGTATTTTCCGAAAACGGATTAAAAGCGAATGATTTTATCTGTAACATTTGAATTTAATTTATCCTCAAAAATACGGTTTTGCGGAGAACCTCGCGAACCGCGTACAACAAATTCGCGCATTTTTCGTTAACTTCGTAGGAATGAAATTTTTATACTTTTTTTTAATTGTCCTTAGTTCATCTGTTTCTGCGCAGGATATTCGAAGCATTCAGCTTTTTAATCCGCAGACCAACGACCAGACGCCGGTAATTGGATTCAATGAGCAGCTGATTCTTAAGTTTGACGACCTTTCAAATTCAAGCACGATTTACCGTTATACGCTGAAGCATTTCGACAGAAACTGGCAGGATGACGGGCTTTTCTTTACCGAATACGCCAATGGAAGCCTCAACGGACTCATTGATCAGTTTCAGTATTCCTTCAATACTTTACAGCCTTATACCAATTATACTTTGGCGTTTCCGAATGATAAAATCAGGCCTAAGATTTCAGGCAATTTTGAAATCATCGTTTATAAAGACTCCCAGAGCAAACCGCTTTTCACCAAAAGATTTTCTGTGGCGGAAGACGGCGCAAATGTAGGTTTGAATATCAGCCGGACTTCAGATGCGCGCAGACCACAGATTAACCAGCGCGTTGAGGTGCAGGCGATCGGGAATAATACCGCACTTTCGCAGAACATCAATTCTGTAAGTTTAAATGTCATTCAGAACAACAACTGGAACACCGCAGTGTATAACCAGCGGCCAAGTTCAACTCTGGGAAATAAAATTCTGTTCCAGCAGATGAATCTAACCTTTCCGGGGAATAATGAGTTTTATTATTTCGACAACAAGAATATGAATCAGGCGTTCGATATGGTAGCCGGCGCGGAAACGGTGGAAGGAATTAATTACACTTATCTCTATCCCGTTTGGGCTTTTCCGCTGAATTACCAGTATCAGCCGGACGTGAACGGTGCTTTTTATTTCCGCCGTAATGATTTGGGAATTGAACGTGTTGCAGATAAAGAAGCAGACTATTCATGGGTTTATTTCGCGCTGGATTCACAGAAGACAGATAAGGAAATTTATATATTAGGAGGTTTTAACGACTTTATTCCTACCAACGAAAACCAGATGTTCTACGATGAGGCCGCAAAGAAATATATCGCAAAGATTTACCTGAAACAGGGTTTTTACAATTATATTTTAGCCACAAGAAACGCGGACGGAAGTCTGAATTTCGGCGAAATCAACGGCAGTTTCTGGCAGACCGAAAATCTTTATCAGGCTTATCTTTATTACAAACCTTTTGGCAGAAATTACGATGGATTGATCGGCTATGGCGAGTTCCGCGCGCCTGTCCGGTAATTTTTTTCAGGAGCTTTATCCCGCTATCCGCTGTATCTTTTGCTCTTCGTTCCTCATCACAAAAGGATGCCGCTACTATCGGGGCTAATGGTTAAGTGATGTCTTTTTGCCGGGGACTTCGTGAATTATGAAATACTGCGAAAATTATAATGACGCCGTTTTCAATGGAATAATGAATCGTAAACGGGAATTTTTTAACAGTCGTAACCCTTACCTCTAAATACTTTACTTCAGAACCCAGTGGATTTTCTCCAATAAAATAGAGTGTATTTTTTACAGCCTCTGAAAATTTTTTACCAAGACCTTTCTGCCGGATTTCATAAAACTTTACGGATTCCCGAAAATCAAATTGCGCTTCATGTGTGAATTTAATTTTCACTCCACATCTTTTTCAGTTTCTTTGAAAACATCGTCCATATCAATAGCTGAATCAGGGTTCTTTCTGTATTCATTCAATCTTTCAGCGACAATTGTTTTCTGCCAATCGGGAATTGAATTGAGCTCTTTTTCTTCAGTTAAGCCATCAATATAACCCCAAATTCTTTCTAGAAAATTTGCGGGTAGCGACTTCAGCCGATCTGTAATTTGCTCAACAGTAATATTCATTGACTCAAAGTTAAGAAAAAATAAAGAGAATCTTAAACCAGATAAAACTCGCCTAGTTTTTCTTCGCATAAAGTTTTCACCACCTCAATCCAACGGTCTTCATCATTAAGACACGGGATGTAGTGGAAATTTTCGCCACCGGCGTGAATAAATTCTTCTTTACCTTCAACTGAAATTTCCTCTAAAGTTTCCAAACAATCAGAAACGAAAGCCGGACAAACAATCGCGAGATTTTTTACACCTTTTTTCGGTAAATTTTCTAAAGTCTCATCGGTGTAAGGCTCCATCCATTTGTCATTTCCCAAACGTGACTGAAATGAAACTACGGTTTTTTCTTTCGGAATATTTAATTTCTGAATCACCATTTCCGTTGTCTTAAAACACTGGTGGCGGTAGCAGAACTGATGGCTCGGATTCTGGTCGCGCGAGCAGCAGTCATTCAGATTGCAGGTCTTTGTTGGGTCGGTTTTATAAATATGTCTTTCCGGAACGCCGTGATAAGAAAACTGCAGCGCATCGAAATTTTCAGGGAGTTTCTCGCGGATGCTTTCCGCTAAACAGTCGATGTAGATCTCACGATTGTAAAATGGCTGAACGTAATTGATTTTGATATCTGGAAAGAATTTTTTTCGGACTTCCTCTGCCTTATCAACCACCGTCTCCGTCGTGCTCATCGCATATTGAGGGTAGAGTGGGAACAGCACGATCTCAGTAACGCCCTGTTCGGTAAGTTTACGGATTCCGTTTTCAATGCTCGGTTCTGCGTATCGCATTCCGATTTCGACAGGAACGTCAACCAGTTTCTGTAATTTCTGCTGAATCTGTTTGGTGATGACGATCAAAGGAGAACCTTCGGGAGTCCACACGGTTTTGTAAGCCGCCGCGGATTTTGGTGGGCGGGTGTTCAGAATGATACCCTGCACCAGTAGCGACCGGAAAAACCAGCGGTAGTCGATTACCTTTTCATCCATTAAAAACTCGTCGAGGTATTCTTTAACGTCTTTTACATCCGTTGATTTCGGTGACCCGAGATTGACTAATAAAATTCCTTTCATAAAATAAGTAATGCGTAATAAGCAATGAGTAATAGCCTTGCGCCCATTACTCATTGCTGATAAAATTTATCCGTTTACTGCTTCCACATTCTGAACCAATTCCGGTACAAACTGTTTCAGCAGGTTTTCGATGCCGCCTTTCAAGGTTGCAGTAGAACTTGGGCAGCCAGAACATGCGCCCTGAAGCAGCATTTTTGCGGTTTTGGTGCTCTCGTCATACTCAATAAGTGAAATTTTTCCGCCATCGCCTTCTACAGCTGGTGCTACATATTCATTTAAAATATCTGAAATTTTCTGTTCGTTCTCTGTATAATCTCTGTTGATGAGATTTTCAACCGGACTGGCGTGTTTCTGGGGCGGAAGATTAGAGATTTTCCCATCATTCTGCAGATATTCTGAGATAAATGTACGTACGGCAACCATCACTTCATGCCATTCCACAGATACATTTTTGGTAACGGCGACGAAATTATCAGAAATAAAAACTTCTTTGGCAAATTCAAATTCATCAAAAATTGCCTTTGCCAACGGAATTTCAGCGGCTTCTTCTCTCGATTTCACTTCCACAAAACCGTCTAACAAAGGTTTGTTCGAAACGAATTTCATCACCATAGGATTGGGTGTCATTTCTGCAAAAACCTGTGGAATATCCTGTATTTTCTTCTGATAGATTCTTGGGTTAGCGATCAGTTGGTCTTCAATACTATTTTTCAGACTTTCGGTTACAAACTCCCATTCAACACTGTCCTGTTTAGCAACTGCTATAAAATTGGCCGTAATGAAAATCCTTTCGATAAAAGGATAATTGAAAAGTTCCTGTGCCAACGGAATTTCTGAGATATCGGAGTTTCGGTCGAGTTCCAGAGATCCGGGAATCAGGTTGTAGTCTGCAACAAACTTCATCACTTTTGGATTTTCGGTAGGCTCTATAAGGATTTGTCTCATTTTAATTCATTAAATTTGAATGACAAAAATACGGATTATAAACCGGCTTTCAGGATTCGGAATTTAGATATTTTCAATCCGGCAGAAATCAAATATCAATAACCTGATACATTTAAAAATGGCTTTAATAAAAGAACTTCTGGGAAAAACCCCACAAATTGGCGAAAATACTTTTCTGGCAGAAACTGCGACCGTTATCGGCGATGTTACGATGGGCAAAGACTGCAGTATCTGGTATAACGCAGTAATCCGCGGCGATGTGCATTTTATAAAAATGGGCGACAAAGTAAATATTCAGGATAATGCGATGCTGCACTGTACATTTGAGAAATTCCCACTATCTATCGGAAATAATGTTTCCATTGGTCATAACGCGATTGTTCACGGCTGCACGATTAATGACAATGTACTTATTGGTATGGGCGCGATTGTAATGGACGACTGTCTGGTCGAAAGCAATTCCATTGTGGGCGCCGGTTCGGTAGTGACTCAGGGCACGCATATAAAATCCGGAGAAGTGTGGGGAGGAATCCCGGCGCGAAAAATCAAGGATATTTCGGCTGAATTACTCGAAGGTGAAGTAAACCGAATTGCCAACAACTACGTAAAATATTCCGGATGGTATAAAGAATAAATGGTTGGATTCTTTGCTTTTGTAATCTTAGTTTTTGTTGCAATTCCATTATCCGTCATATTTGGACTGTATTACAGATTCAGAAACAGCAACGCCAGAAATTATGTTATTATCATCTGCCTGATGCTTTTCGTAATTTACCTTTTTTGGATAAGGAAAACCTGGATGAATTTTGTGCATTTGGAATAATTCATTTATTAATGTCTCACTGGTGTTTTGAAAATATACGATAATGTAATCAGTTAAAATTTCTTTGTGCTGTGATAACACATGGATTTTCCCATGTCAGAACTCTTAGCTGTAGAAAAGTAGGAATGAAATTTGAAGATTGTCAAAATAACATTCACCCATGAATAACCTGCAAAGCAGGCTCTCGTGCCAGGGGAATGTTTTTTTATCTTAAAATTTCATTATGAAATATTTTAAACTCACCTTGGAACTTCTTAAAGAAACCTTTAAGGAATGGAATGGCGGCAGTGCCTCAAGAGATTCTGCCAGCCTTGCCTACTATGCAATTTTTTCTCTACCGGGATTGCTGATTATCGTCATCTGGGTTGCCGGTCTCTTTTTTGGTGACGAAGCCGTGCGCGGGCAGGTGACCGCACAGGCAAGCGGAATTGCAGGAAAAGAAATCGCCGACAGTCTTCAAAGCATGATTGTAAGCGCGGTTTGGGACAACCAAAATATCCTGATGAAAATATTCGGGATTCTGACTCTGATTTTTGGTGCAACTACTTTGTTTTTCGAGATGCAGCGCAGTCTCAATACCATGTGGGATGTAGAAGCCGCGCCTAAAAAAGCGTGGCGGAAATACATTTTAGACCGCGCTAATTCCTTCGGAATGATCCTGATAATTTCTTTCCTGCTCTTAACCAGTCTTATCCTGTCCTCGGTTCTTGGCCTCGCCAACGAATGGATTACACGGCATTTCGGTCTGGAAACATTTGTCCTCGCTCAGATCCTAAATTTTGTCATCAGCTTTTTGGTGGTAATGGTGTTATTTGCACTGATGTTTAAAGTTTTGCCTGATGTGGAAATTTCCTGGCGTTCCGTATGGATAGGGGCTTTCGTTACTGCACTGTTATTTAACATCGGAAAATTCCTGCTCGGTTATTATTTCGAAATCTCCAAGCCTACTTCTGTATTCGGAACTGCCGGCACCATCATCCTTCTGATGATGTGGGTAAATTACTCCTGCCAGATTGTATTTTTCGGTGCTGAATTCACCAAAGTTTATGCGTATAAAATGAATCACACCATTAAACCTTCGCGGCACGCAAAATGGAGCGCAGCTAAACTGCTTAAAGATGCCATGCATAAAACCGACAGCAACCAAAGTGTCGGCTGATTATTGAATGGCGGACTCTTCAGAATTGCCGCTAACCAGTATTGCTTTCCCGTCTTCGCAACGGATTCCGTTTGGTGGCATGACCATAGCACAATCAGACATTAAATTGTATTTTTTATTGAAAGCAGACTGCATTGCGGTGAAATGTTCAATACGCGGGAGGATTTCATCTTCCAGTTTCAGAGGATACGCGATATAAGAGCTTGGGCCGCCGCAGGGTTTTGCGCCAATTGCAGCGAATTTCCATTCAGAAGAATCTGTGCATGGTTCTGTGGCAATTAATGCGTCTATTTCTCTGATGATTCTTGTAAGATCCTCGCGGTCATCCTGTTGCGAAAGATTGTTTTCCGGTTTCAGCGAAATGTCTTTTGGTAAGGTCTCAGTATCAACTGCTTTTTTGCTTTTACACGAGGCGAGAGAAAGCGCGGCAAGCGCAAGGATGAACAGATTTTTCATTGTGAGTTTTCTAGGTCGCAACAAAAATATTGCCTTTTTATGAACTGCACCAATTTTCATCTTAATTTCCTTTAAAAATTATCACAAAGGATTGTACCCCGGAAATTAATCATTTTCGTTAAATTTGACCGATGAATGAATCCCTCTTCAGTTTGGCCGAACACACCAACCGCAGTATTTTTCTCACCGGAAAAGCCGGCACGGGAAAAACCACTTTTCTAAATGATTTCGTGCGCAAAACCCGCAAGAAGCATATCGTGGTTGCTCCGACAGGAATTGCGGCGATTAATGCCGGCGGAGTAACGATTCATTCGATGTTTGGACTTCCTTTGAGGACATTTCTGCCGACAACCGATCGCGTAGACAGTAATATGGCGAACAATATTGCGGACCTCATGCACCATTTCAAATACCGCAAAGACAAGCTGAAACTGCTTCGCGAAATTGAAATCATCATCATTGATGAGGTTTCGATGTTAAGAGCAGATGTTCTGGACATGATGGATTTTTCTCTTCGGCATGTCCGCCGAAACCAGCAGAAATTTGGTGGAGTTCAGATGCTTTTTATCGGGGATTTGTATCAGCTTCCACCGGTGGTGCGGGACGAATATGTTCTCAAACAGTACTATCAGTCACCTTTTTTCTTCGACAGTTACGCGCTGAAGGAACTCCCGTTAATTACACTGGAACTTACCACTGTTTACAGGCAGAAAGATGAGAAATTTCTTGAAATTCTGAACGAAATCAGAGACGGAGAAGTGAGGGATATCGATTTCGATACCCTTAATGAAAGATATCAGCCCGATTTTGAGCCTTCAGATGAGCCTTATGTTTATCTGACTTCTCACAACAAAATGGCCGATGAAATCAACAGGAAAAAACTGGCCGCGCTTCCCGGAAAAGCACGTTTATATGATGCGGAAATCATCGGTAATTTTAATGAAAACCAGTATCCTAACGATGAGATTCTGGAACTCAAAGTAGGCGCCCAGATTATGTTTATCCGCAACGATGCAAGCGGTGAGAAAAGATATTTTAACGGTAAACTGGCTGAAATTGTTGATGTTGATGAAAAGGAAATCAGCGTCATTATCGACGGTGAAGACGAGATCTACAAACTGAAAAAAGAGACCTGGGAACAGAAGCGGTATTCTCTCGGCGAAGACAAAAGCATTCAGGAAGAGGTTTTGGGAAGTTTTAAACAGTACCCGATTCGCCTGGCATGGGCGGTTACCATTCACAAATCCCAGGGTTTAACATTTGACCGCCTCATTATTGATGCGGGTAAATCATTTGCCTCCGGGCAGGTTTATGTAGCACTTTCGCGGTGCCGCACGCTTGAAGGCATTGTTTTAAAATCTAAAATTACGCCGGAAGTTATTTTTTCAGATAAAAGAGTGTCAAAATTTCAGGATGAGACTCATGCAAACAACCGCATCGAAGAAATCCTGAACACCGAAAAGTACGATTACAGCATCCGCAAAATCATCAACCGCCTCGACTGTAAATGGATGTCAACCGCGCTGATGCACTGGCACACTACTGCATCACATGCCAAGATACTGGATAAGGAAAAAGTAAAATTCCTATATCACGGCATAAAACCGGAAGCTGAAAAATTTAACGCCATTTACGAAAAGTTCGAGAAAATTATTCAGCAGAAAACCCGCAAATTTATTAACGGAGGTGAGGAGTGGAGCGAAATTGAAGCCAAGGCAAAAGGGGCGGTGAATTTCTTTTTCACGAATGTGAATGCGAAGATTTTCAGTCTGCTGAAAGATTTTTATGCTGAAAGCAAAGGGGTGAAAGGACTGAAACAGTATAACGAAGATTTCCGGGTTTTTCTGGATGATCTGGAAGATTATCTGAATGATCTGAAAGACCTCTATCTGCTGGAAACCAAACTTTTCGACGCTGAAAATGATGTGAAAGTAACCACGAAAATCTACAAAGTTCCGTCGCATGTTCTTACGTTTCAGCTTTTTGAGGATGGCAGGACAATTCCCGAAATCGCCAGAGACCGCGGTTTGGTGACCGAAACCATTTACGGGCATCTTGCTAAATTCGCAGAGCAGGGATTGCTGGATTTAACACGCGTTTTTGATAAGGAAAAGATTAAAACCTTTGAGAAAGAATTCAAAAAAAACACTCCACACGAAACCTTATCCGACTGGAAAAAAGTGCTGCCCAATGATTTTGAATTCAACGAAATACGTATTCTAATGAATCATTACAATCACAAGAAAATCAAGTAGAAGGCTCCCGCAGATTTCACAGATGGCGCAGATTAATACGTAATATTTGAATAAATTTTCACTGAATTATATGCTTCCAAAACTATGGTCCAAAAAAATGCTCAAAGTTCAGGGTAAGCAACCGTTAACCATTAACCACTAACCACTAACCACTAACCATCAACCATTAACCATTAACCATTAACCATTAACCTTTCTTCTTCCTGTTCTGAAATTTCTTGATCAGCGTATAAAACACCAGAAATCCTAAGACAAAAACAGAAATCCTGGACATTAAGTCGCCGGCTCTGGTGTAAAATGTCATGCCGTCATAAAGATTTACTTTCGCATAAAGCGCAGTTTTGTCGCCATAAAGGGTATCTGCCGTTACATCTCCTCTTGCGTTGATATGAGCGGAAATTCCACTGTTGGCAGAACGGGCGATTTCGCGGCGGGTTTCAATAGCACGGAGTCTTGCATACGCCATAAGCTGCTGGTGACCCTGCGTAACACCCCACCAGGAATCATTCGTCATAATGGCTAAGAAATTAGCACCTTCTTTCACATAATCGGTAACGAATTCGCCATAAATGCTTTCATAACAAATGATCGGAGCCAGTTTACCCGGATTATAAGGGTTGCCGAAAGCAGTTCTTTTTTTATCAACGCCCAAAGACGCAGTAGTTCCGCCAAGATTCAGCATTGCATCGCCTAAAAGCGGTTTCAACACGTTGATGTAGGGAAAAATTTCTACTCCGGGAACAAGTTTTCCTTTGTGATACACTTCAACTTTCTGGTTCGGGATAATCTGAACCGCAGAATTGTAACTGTCGACATAGACTCCCTGCGATGTCTGGTAAGCGGTTTCTGATTTTTCACTTTCGTCTGCATAAAAGCGGTGAGAGGAAATTCCTGTCGCGAAAACCGATTTCGGATGTTTGGCAAGAAAACCTTTTACCGTATTCAAAAGTATACTTTGTTCAAAACCGTTTTCCGAAATGGAGCCGTATCCCGGTATAGAAGTTTCCGGACCGATATAATAATCGATCTGCCCTTTTGAATTGACTTCCGCCAATGTAAGTAAATCATTGAGGATGGTTAAGCTGTCTTTTGAATATTTTTCGGTGTAGGGATCAAGTTCGGGCTGCAGCATCAGAACATTCACCGATCCGATTGGTTTTTCATCAAAATTATTGTATTTCACCAGAGAGATCAGCATCGGAACCGCGATGGCGATCACTAAAACCGACGAATTGATGATTAATGACTTTCTTTTCCTGCCCGCTTCCCAAATCCTTAGCGTATAGAAGATATAAACATTAATGAGTAAAATCCAGAAACTGCCGCCTGTGGCACCCAGGGTATCATACCACTGAATGATTTTAGGATAATCTGCGAAAACATTTCCCAGATTAAGCCAGGGCCAGGTAAGTTCCCAGCTCATATGGAATTTCTCGAAACACATCCATATGGCAACAAAAAATGTAAGTCCCCAATAGGTTCCCTGCGCGTTTTTGTACCAGTGGTAGAGTTGAAAAATAAATGCGTAAAACAGCGAATTGAGAAGAACAGGAATCACTACGGCGAATAAGGAATGGGATCCGTCGGGATTTTTAGATCCGTAAAGCCAGCCTGTTGTGACAATATTCCAGATGATAAAACAGGTGTAGGAGAGGGCAAAGACCAGACTTCCTTTGTTTTTTATAGCGGAAAACTTCGAAATTTCGTGTTCCATCATCAGCAACGGAACCAAGGCAAAAAATATAAAAAAAGGAATTCCGTACGTTGGCCAGGAAATGCTAAGAAGCATTGCAGAGATTAATGAAAGTATAATATATTTCATTGAATTTTAGTCTTTATTTTGGATTTGATGGGCATGAAAGAGTTCGTGCCCGCGCAAATTTACTGAAAATATTTGGGGATGAAGCCTGAATGATTTTCCGCAAATCTGCTAAAGGTGGAAGATTTTACAGCTTTAAGTTTGGGCTAAAGCCAATGGTGTGGTAAACAAAATAAGCGGGCTAAAGCCCGCCCCATTGATGTTTCTTAATTCAGGTTAATCCGTTTCAGAATTTTTTTTCAAAATGCACGCTTACACCGTCCATTTCACCCTCCATCGGCGGGCTTGTTTTGGTCATTTTTATGGAGATAAAACTGATCTGTGGAAAAGTATTTTTGATTTTTACCATGATTCTTCCTGCCACGTGTTCCATCAGCTTCGAAGGGATTTTCATTTCCTTATGAATGATTGCGTTAATTTCCGCATAATTAATCGTGTCATTTAAATCATCCGTTTCGGTGGCTTTCCAAAGATCGGCGTGAATATCAACATTCAGAATAAAGTAAGTTCCGATGATGGTTTCTTCGGGAAGAACGCCATGATATGCGTATATTTTTAAATTGTCGAAAATGATTTTTGAAGTCATAATTTTTGATGCGGGAGCGCTGTTAGGGCTTTAAGCCCTAACAGCGCTGTTAATTATTTAATCGTTTTACTCAGTTCCAGCATCGCTTCAATAGGTTTCAATGCTTTCAGACGGAGTTCCTCTTCAATTAAAATCTCCGGAAGTTCGTATTTCATGCAGAGATAAAGTTTTTCCATCGTGTTTCTCTTCATATAAAAACACTCAGAACAGTTGCAGCTTTCATCAAAAACCAATGCCGGAATCAATTCTTTATGCGGCGCGCGTTTTCTCATTTCGTGCAGAATTCCTTCTTCAGTTGCCACGATGAATTTCTGACAGTCGTCTTTTTCCACATAATTCAGAAGCGCTGAAGTGGAGCCAACAAAATGCGCCAGATCCAGAACAGCCGATTCACTTTCAGGATGCGCAATCAGTTTTGAATCGGGATTTTCTGCCAACTGTTTTGCAATTCTTTCCATGGAAAAAGCTTCGTGAACGATACAGCTTCCGTCCCACAGAATCATGTCGCGTCCGGTTTTCTTCGCGAGATAGGCGCCGAGGTTTTTATCCGGTGCGAAAATGATCGGCCGGTCTTCCGGTAAAGATTTAATGATGGTTTCGGCATTGGAACTTGTCACAATAATATCAGATTCAGCCTTCGTTTCCGCGTTACAGTTGATGTACGTGGCGATTAAAGCATTAGGATGTTTTTCACGCATCGCGCGCAAACCTTCACCGCTGCAGCCGTCGGCCAGGGAACAGCCGGCCTGGGTGTCGGGCAAAACTACTTTTTTAGTCGGATTAAGTATTTTCGCTGCTTCAGCCATGAAATGAACTCCGCAAAACGCAATCATGTCTGCATCAGTATCTTTTGCCTGTCTTGCCAACTGAAGTGAATCTCCAAGAAAATCAGCGATATCCTGAATTTCTGCAGGCTGGTAATAATGTGCCAGAATCACGGCGTTTTTTTCTTTTTTCAGTTCCAGAATGGCTTTTACCAAATCTTCACCCTGAGGAATAACGAGATCATCTATTTTTAAAAATCCTCTTACCGGAAGATTTGATTTTGCTTTATCTAATGTTTCTGTGCTCATTTCTGTGAATTTAAATAAGGGTTAAAATTAGTGATTTTTCGCCTAATTTTCTCAGGAAATCTCAATTCCTGAATGCATCAGTAATCCTGCAAGATTGTGTTGGGAAAATCTGGCTTTTTTCAGGAAATTGTTTTCCGGAATAATGCTGAAATTCAAAGCTTCCCTAAAGTCTGCTTTTTCAAGATGAGTCCTGTCAAAAATACTTCCCGAAAGATCTGAATAGCTGAATTTGCTTTCCGCCAAATTTGCCTGGGTAAAATCGGTTTCATGCAGAATACAGTGTTCGAAAACTGTTTTTCTGATGTCTTTCTGAAAGAAAACTGCATGAGAAAGGTTGGAGTTTTTAAAACTGAAACGCAGACCGAAACTGTTGACATATTCAAAATCAACGCCGACCATTTTACAGCTGTTAAACTCAACTTCCCGAAATGCGGTGCTTTCAATTTTAGCCAAACTCAGATCGCAGTCGTTGAACACGCAGTTTATAAAGGAAATTTCTGTAAGACGGCTTTCATAAAAAATGCAGCTGCTGAAAACGCAGTTGTCGTATTCACCACTTTCCAGAGGTGTTTTGGTGAAATCTTTTTTGGTAAATGTTTCGTCGGAAATACTGATCATGAAAATAAATTACAGAATATTAATTTTAGCCTTTGTTTTCAGGACTTACGCATAAAAAAAAATTTGGATCCGGATGCAGAAAAGTATAATTGAATTCCTTGATTAAAAGTTCCGAGGAAATAATTCTTTGCCCGGAATCGTACGAATCAACAGCGTATGCTTCTTTCTTATTTAAAACTTCTCCCATTGCAGGATGTTCCGGAGCAACCACATTGTAAATTCCGGAAGCTTTATCTGAGTCGATCAACAGTTCCACGATCGCTACAATATCTTCGTAATGAATATAATTCACGCGTTTTTCAGGATTGCTGATTTCTTTGTTTCTGAAGAAATTCTGCAGTGATCTTTCACCGCCCATCAGGCCGCCGAAACGGAGGATGTTGGTTTGAGGATATTTCTCAGTGACCGTTTTTTCAGCCGCTGCAATATCCGGTCTTAAATTCGTGGTGTCTTTTTCAGTGAAAATTCTGTTTTCCTGAGGATAAATTCCTGTAGAACTGAATAGAATGGTCTTAGGAAATGAGTTTTGCATTTCTTCAAATCCTTTAAACCAGCTGCTGTGGGAAATCGGCATGCTGAAAATGGCTGCATCCGTATCATTTAAAAATTCAGTTTCCGAGTCTTTGCTGAAATCCAGTAGATGTGCTTCCGCTGCTACCGTTTTCAGTTCCTGTATTTTGTCGGGAGATGTGGTGGTTGCGATGACGTGATGGCCTTTACCGGTGAGATATTCTGCCAGTTTTTTCCCTACCCAGCCACAACCGATAATGGCAATTTTCATGCGCTCAGAAAGTTTTTCAGAAGTTGTTCAACAGAGGATTTAGCCTCATCCAGATCATTATTCACCACAATTTTATCAAACTGATCTTTAAACGTCATTTCTTCGGATGCTTTTTCCACTCTTGTCCGGATGGTTTCTGCGTCGTCTGTGGCGCGGGAAACCAGTCTTCGTTCCAGTTCCTCAATCGACGGAGGCATGATAAAAATCGAAAGCGCCTGATCTCCGAAATATTTTTTCAGGGAAATTCCGCCTTTTACATCTACATCGAAAATCACTGTTTTTCCGGTGTTCCAGATTCTCTCGACTTCAGACTTCAGGGTTCCGTAATATTTGTCGGTATACACTTCTTCAAATTCTACAAAAGCGTCCTCAGCAATTTTTTGGCGGAATTCGTCGGGAGAAATGAAATGATAATCAATCCCGTTCTGTTCGCTGCCACGTGGATTTCTGGTGGTGCAGGAAACTGAAAATTCCAGTTGTGGAAATTTCTCCAGACAGTGTTTTACCAAAGTGGTTTTTCCGCTTCCCGAAGGTGCTGAAAAGATGATAACTTTGTTCATATTTGGCTAATGGCTAATGGCTAATGGCTAATGGCTAATGGCTCTTTTACAAAACATTCAGCGTCTGTTCTTTAATTTTTTCAAGGTCGTCTTTCATCATCACTACCAGTTTCTGTATTTCCGCGTGGTTGGCTTTCGAACCTAATGTGTTGATCTCACGGCCTATTTCCTGAGAAATAAAACCGAGTTTCTTGCCGTTGAAATCTTCATTTTCCATCACTTCGGTGTAATATTTCAAGTGCTGGGTGAGTCTCACCTTTTCTTCAGCAATATCCAGTTTTTCGGTAAAATAGGCCATTTCCTGATAGAAGCGGGTTTCGTCAATATTATCGAATTCATTCAGCGTGCTGCGGTATTTTTCCTTAATCGTTTCCAGCCTCACGCTTTCGTAAGGGGTCACCTGTGAAAGATAACTTTCAATATTGTGGATGTTGCGCTTGAGTTCTTCATGAAGATTGCTGCCTTCAGTTTTTCTGAAACTGTTGAATTTCGTAACTGCTTCCTTTAAAAGGCCGTTCAGGAAAATCCATTCATTTTCATTCAGTTCATCGGGACGGGTAGAGATTGCGTCGGGCATTCTGATGGCCATTTTCAGGTATTCGAAATCCGGTCCGTCGCCGGAGATTTTCTTTAGATCTTCAATATAAGCTTTCACCAAATCGTGGTTGATATTCACATCTCCCGAATCATCCAGAGACTCAAGATTGATGTAGCAGTCAACCTTTCCGCGAAGAATGCTGTCGTTGAGCACTTTGCGCATTTCGAATTCCTTCTCTTTATACCGCACGGGCATCTTAATATTCAGGTCAAAAGATTTGCTGTTGAGGGATTTAATATCTACGGTTAATTTTTTTCCTTCGAAAACGCCTTCGCTTCTTCCGAAGCCTGTCATGGATAGAATCATGGATTTGCTTTAGCAGACAAAGATAAATATTTCCAGACTCCTGAGCATCAAAAATAGGGGCAATAAGTTTCGACTCTATCCGAAAAGATTATTTTATATATTTGCACATCTATTTAAAGTTTGAGAAATATGCTTAAATCGCTTTTCCACTGGAAAGTCCTGGTTAATATCATTTTGGCGGCTGTAGTTTTCACGGGATTGGTTTGGTTAACATTCCGGTGGCTTGAGCTGCATACCAATCACGGCAAGGAGATCGCGGTACCGAATGTGATGAACAGGTCGGTTCACGATGCCATCAAAATCCTCGATGATTCCGGACTCGATTATGAGGTTGACAGTTTTAAATACGATCCCAAATTCCGCCCTTTCCAGGTGCTGCAGATTTATCCTTCAGCGGGTTCCCGGGTAAAGGATGGCAGAACGATTATGTTGAAAGTTAACCCGAGAACTTATGCACAGGTTTCCGTCCCAGATGTTTTAGACCGATATAAAGGTCTGGCATTCCGACAGTTGGAGCAGGTTGGATTAAAGGTGGGTGACACTATTTACGAACCAAGTATTCAGCGCGATGCGGTACTCAGAATGCTGTACAACGGAACCTCCCTGAAACCGGGATCTTTGCTTCCGCGTTTTTCCACCATTGATATCGTGATCGGGGCAGGACCAAAACGAAATATTACTGTTCCCAATTTAATAGGCTTAACCGTTCAGGAAGCCAAAGCGATCATTAAGCAGAATCTTTTTGAGGTAGGTCTTGTGGAAAGTGAAGACGGCAGGCAGGACGAATCCGATATTGTATATTATCAGGATCCGGCTCCGTTTGATGTCCGTGACCAGGGAATGCAGATCGACATTTGGGCGAGCAAGAAAACTCCTGCTGAAATGGGAGGCAAGATTTCTGAACTTAACGCGATATACAGGATTAAACTTCAGGAAGTAGAACCGCTGTCAACCTATCCGGATCCCCCGGTTTACCGTGAACCTGAACCAAGACCTGCTGAACCGAGACAGGAGGTACCAAGGAGTGAAACGCCTAAAGCAGAAACACCGAAGACGGAAACTCCAAAAACGGAAACACCGAAGACTTCGGCAGATCCAAAGCCGAAAACCGGCACATCCACCACTCCGGTAAAGCCAGCTGAGAAGCCGAAAGCAAAAAAAGTAATTGTAGAGTAATCCATAATCAATAAAATGATAAAGCTTCAGCGGTAAGTTGAAGCTTTTTTTAATCCTATGTCCGACGAAAACGACGATTTTTTAGAAGAAGATTTACCCGGCCAGGAAACCGGCGAAACCGATGATGCCGAGTCGGCAGGCCTGTACGAGCACCTGAATATTAAAGTGGACAGGAATCAGGAGCCGCTCCGCATTGATAAGTTTCTGTTCATTTTCCGGCAGAATTCTTCCCGGAACAAGATTTCTCAAACCTGTCGCGCCGGAAATGTCGTCGTGAACGGTAAACCGGTAAAGCAGAATTACCGCGTAAAGCCCAGTGACGAAATATCAGTGCTTCTGGCTCATCCGCCACGCGAAAATATCATCATCCCTCAGGATATTCCTGTAAACATCGTGTATGAAGATGATGATCTTGTGGTTGTAGATAAAGATCCCGGCATGGTTGTGCATCCCGGTCACGGCAATTATACCGGAACACTGGTGAATGCGCTTGCCTTTCACTTCGAGAAAAACGGTCAGAAATCTGATCTCGACAGGGTAGGACTCGTGCACAGGATCGACAAAGATACTTCGGGACTTTTGGTTATTGCCAAAAATGAATATGCGCTGAGTTTCCTTGCGAAGCAGTTTTTCGACAGAACCACCAAAAGATTGTACTGGGCTTTTGTCTGGGGAAATATGCCTGAAGACGAAGGAACCATTACCGGAAATATCGGGAGACACCTGAAAAACAGGATGCAGATGGCTGTTTTCCCTGACGGCAGTTTCGGTAAACATGCGGTCACTCATTACAAGGTGGTTGAAAGGTTTAAATACATCACCTGGGTGGAATGTAAACTGGAGACGGGGCGAACCCACCAGATCAGAGCGCATTTTAAACACATCGGACACACGCTCTTTAATGACGAAAGGTATGAAGGGAATGTGATCCTGAAAGGAGTAAATCTCCCGAAATACAGACAATTTGTAAAAAATGTATTCGAGGTTCTTCCGCGACATGCCCTGCATGCCCACACCTTAGGTTTTATACATCCCAGCACCAAAAAGGAAATGTACTTCGAAAGTCCTATGCCCGCAGATATGGATGAAGCCGTGAAAAAATGGAGAAATTATCTGGAACATTAATAACCCGAAAAGTTTTTTATATTTGTTAAAAATTCACCCATCCTTAATTATGAGAAAAATATATACGTTATTTTTCGTTTTAGTGTTTTTTGTTCAGTACAAAAGCCAGGAAACGCTCCCTTATTATCAGCAGTACCTGCTCGAAGGCGATTTCCTTTTTAATCCTGCGCTTTATGGCAAAACCGACGATGTGGTGTTGAATTTAAATTATCAGAAACAGTTTTCTGATTTTGCGGAGTCACCCAATGTACAGTCCATCGGGCTGCACGCCAATATCTTCGACCGTGTTGGCGCCGGACTTTCGTTTTTCCGCGACCAGAACGGTCCGGTTTCCTCGAACGGAATCGGCGCCGGAGCTTCTTATTTTATTCCGATTGATGACGATGGCGAAAGAAAAAGCCAGTTCTCTTTCGGTACGAATGTGAATTTCTATAATATGAACATCGATCTCGGGAAACTGAATCCTCAGGATCCGGGAGATCCCACGCTGGCTTCAGATACCAACACCCTGTTCCTTGTCTATGCGAATCTTGGGATGGCGGTGACTTTCCGGAATTTCTTTGCCGGAGTTTCTGTAAATGATATTGCGTTGACCAATGATATTCCTATCGTTAACGGCATTGAGCCGGAACCGACTAAATTTATCCTGAATGCCGGCTATGATTACTATCTTACCGAGCAGTTTTATGTATCTCCATCGGTGCTGATGAATTTCAATACCAATTCATCCAGAATCACCGATATGAATTTAATGGCGACCATTTTGGGCGACGAAAATTCGTTTTCTGCCGGAGCAAGTTTCAGAACGTCAAAGAACCAGTTCGGAAGCCAGAATCTGGGAATTTCTCCCATCCTGAAAGCGACCGTAAACAATTTCTTTTTTGGCGCAAGCTATAATTTCGGACTTTCAGATATACAGCAGTATGCCGGCAGCAGTTTTATGCTGAGCGTTGGGTATAATATCGAAAACTTTATCAATACGAGAGGGTACAGGTATTAGGATGCTGGATGTCTGATGCTGGGTATTTGATGTTTGATGCTGGAAGTTTGATGCTTGATGCCTGATGTCTGATGTCTGATGCTGGATGCTGGAAGTTTGATGCTTGATGTCAGCAAATGACAGAATACATCTGAAGTTCTAAACTTAAAATTTTCACCAACAGCCACCCAATCACCCATCACCTAACACCCCGCAACAGACATGATCTACCTTCATATTCCTTTCTGCAAGCAGAAATGCAGTTACTGCAACTTTCATTTTTCCACTTCCCTGAATTTTAAGGAAGAGATGATTGCTGCGATAAAAAAAGAGATTTTTCTGCGCAAAGACGAACTTCAGAACAGAAACCTGAAATCCCTTTATTTCGGCGGCGGAACCCCTTCCATCCTGAAAGTCGATGAACTGAAATCAATCATTGATGAGGTTCTGAAATATTTCAGTTTTAATAAGGATATTGAGATTACCCTCGAAGCCAATCCGGACGATCTGGATCATGCGTTTCTGAAGGCTTTAGCTTCGACTGAAATCAACCGCCTGTCCATCGGGACCCAAAGTTTCTTCAATGAAGATCTGATGCTGATGAATCGTGCACATAATGCCGGCGAAGCGGAATCTTCCATCAAGCGCGCGCAGGATTTCGGTTTCGAAAATATCAGTATTGACCTGATTTACGGGTCACCTACGTCGAATTTTGAAATCTGGAAAGAAAACCTCAACAAAACCATTGAACTTCAGGTTCCGCACGTCTCGTCCTATGCTTTAACGGTAGAGCCGAAAACCGCCCTGAACCAGTGGATCAAACAGAATAAGATTGCTGCCCCGAAAGAAGCGGAACAGAACCGCGAGTTTTATTATATGTCGGAGTTCCTGAAAGATCACGGGTTCGATCATTATGAAATTTCGAATTTTGGGAAACTAGGTTTTCATTCCCGGCACAATTCCGCCTATTGGAAATCACATGAATATTTAGGAATCGGCCCTTCTGCCCATTCGTACAATGGCAGCAACAAAAGAAGCTGGAATGTCGCCAACAACAAGCTTTACATCAATGCTCTGGAAAAAAATACGGTTCCGAAAGAAACCGAAATTCTGTACGAAGCCGATCAGTTCAATGAAATGCTGATGATTGGTCTCAGAACGGTTTGGGGCGTTAATCTGAATGTCTTAAATGAAAGATTCAGTGAAGAAGTTC
>JAANMX010001100.1_pt1 | contig 32236 bp, 26 predicted proteins | sample 7279681 | NCBI WGS metagenome assembly JAANMX01 (sample SAMN14094542, study PRJNA606508) | bioreactor metagenome | isolation source: A lab-scale SPAN reactor treating ammonium-rich wastewater day 351 | place: Ireland: Galway | collected 2018-01-01 | reverse complement strand
GGCACCGGCACCAATGTGCAAAAGCGGCTGGTGGGGCTGCACCACCTCGACGCGCCGTGGAAGCCGGCCGAGGTCGAGCAGCGAGAGGGCCGCATCCTCCGCCAGGGCAACGAGAACGAGGAAGTGTCGGTCTACCGCTACGTCACGGAAGGGAGCTTCGACGCCTACATGTGGCAGGCCCTGGAAACCAAGGCCCGGTTCATCACCCAGGTCATCACTGGCGACAATGCGGCCCGCCGCGCCGAGGACATCGGCGGCCAGGAGCTGTCCTACGCCGAGGTCAAGGCCATCGCGTCGGGTAACCCGGCGGTCCTGACCCTGGCCGAGGCGGACGCCGAGCTGCAACGCCTCAACCTCTTGAAGAAGAACCACCTGGACGAGCAGTACGTCGCCCGCCGCAGCGTGCGGGACTTACCGGGGACCATTGCCAACTTCTCGGAGCGCCTGTCCAACCTCACCGCCGACCAGGCCACGGCCGGCGCTCACGCCAGCGACCCGATCACTGTCGGCAGCCGCGCGTACTCGCGCGAGGACGTACCCAGCGTCCTGAGCAGCCAGTTGGAGGCTTTGCCGCGGAATGTCCACGAAACCCGCCGCGTTCCCCTCGGCATCTATCGCGGCCTGCGCTTCGGCCTGGTCCTGCACTCGCACTTTCCGCCCGACGTGTTCCTGGAAGGCGCCGCTACGCGGCAGTCCATGCTCTCACGGGAGCACCAGGGCCCCCGCGCCGTCCTGAACGCGCTGGAGCGCCTGGCCAATGGCTACGGCTCCGACTGTGACCGAGTCCGGCAAGACCTCGGCATCGCGGAGTCGCAGCTTCGCGACTACCAGGCCCGGCTCGGCAAGCCCTTCCCCCACGATGCTTACCTGTCTGAACTGACCACCTTACGGAACCTGCTCAAGGCTGGGTTATCGGGTGCCCCGGCCGAATCAGGCGACGAACCCCGGCTTGGCGTCGCCGAACTCGCCGAACGGATCAAGGCGCTCAAGGCGTCGAACACGGTCGAAGCTCCGAGCGAGCGCATTCAAAGACGCCATGCCGCCGCGGAGGAACCCGTCACCGCCCGAATTCGCCGTAAAAGGGAGACTCCACGAGCTGACCCAATTGAGCCCGGCTCCGCTGCATAAGCGGCGAGAAGTTGCACTGCCGTCGCCCGCGGGGCGCCTTGCCTCTATGCTATCCCCCGTCCCCGGCACCTCCGGGAGTTCGCGGACTCGCTCGACAGCCAGAAAGCTGCCAATAAGACGAAGAAAAAGTAGGTGACACGAGGCGTTTTCCACCGTCCTCGTTTCTGCTCTTGGCGCGATCCCAGGGCAGTGCAAAAGTGGCGGGATCGGGCGTTTCCGCTGATGACCTTAACAACACCTGATCCTCGGCGGGGACGATAGTCGGCACCAATGTCCGGTGCGGTCGCGCCGGGGACCAGGTTGACCCTTGTGCGGGCGTGCCGATAAAGCGCTTCGCGCAGGCGGTCGCTGTACGTGAGAATCAGCAGAGAACGCAGCGGCAACGCCTCGCTGCGGGAGTTGAATCAGAGGCAAGGCCGCGGCGAATACGAGTGGGCTGGTCTGGAGGCCGGCGACCCCAGCCGGGAGCAGCTGCTCAACCGGCGGATACTGCTCCGCCTGGCAGAGGGGGTCCGCCTTGATACAGCCTGCGAGTTCGAGTACGCACAGGGCAAATGGCGCACCCGCATTGCCGCAGACGCCCGTGCCGAACGCTTCATGTATCCGATCTACCACGTCGCCGTTGCCTTGATGATGCCTTGCCCGACGAGGACATACGCCAGTGTCGGCCCTGGCCTGCCCGTCTTGCGGACGGATGAGTATTTCATCGAAGACATCCTCTCGGCATCGGTGATTCTGGCGGGCACGAACGGCGCGGAAGTCACGATCCAGACGGTTCGCATCGCCAATCAATCCGTGACCAGCGAAGACATCGACGCGGCCGAGCGCTTCGCGTCGGTTCGCCGGGTTTGGGCGGACCGGGCCCGGCTGCCCCAGGAGATTGCCACGTTAATCGAACAACACGAAAGGCTGGTGACTGGCGGCGATCAGGTCGCCATCGACGGAAGGGGACTGGTCAGGAGAATCCAGACGGCGACCGCGGAAGCATCGCGCGACCTCGATGTCGATTGGACAACGCCCAGGACTGATCCGGTTCCAACGCTTCTCGAAATGCTGGGCCTGGGTCGCCATGACCGGCCCCCCATCCCTATCGAGGAAATCGCTCCCGAATACACGGACATCCGCCGCCGCGAACTGGCCCGGCAGCGCCGGTCAGCTGCCTGTCAGGGCCGCGACAGCGCGCGCTTCCGGCGCAGGGTATGCGACGCCTACCGATCAACCTGCATCATCTGCGGCCTGTGTTTCCCCAGGTTCTGGGAAGATGGCAAAGCCGGCGTGGACGCCGTTCACTTGGTCCCGGAGAGTGAATTCGGCCCCAACCAGCTGTCCAACGGGGTCTGCCTCTGCAAGCTGCATCGCTGGGCTTTTGATGAAGGGCTGGTCGAGATCGTTCATGATGCGGCAACCGGCTACACTGTGGCCATCCCACAGGAAGCTGAGGACAGGGCGCGTTCGCAGGGCTTCGATCTGTCGTTCCTGCTGGCCCATGCCGGAGCGATTCCGGCCGAGAGGCTTCCAGCATCCACGCAGGCGCACCCGAACCCCGAGTGCCTACAGCGTCTGCGCGAGCTGCTCCACCCCTGACGTGCTCAGGAGGAAGGATTTGATCCTGGTCGCCAGCCACTGCGCGACCGGGACAGTGACCGCATTACCCAGGGCGTGGTATCGCAGGGAATCCAGATCGTCGATATTGCGAAACTTGCTGTCCTCTGGCGGGATCGTCCAGCCGTCCGGGAATCCCTGGAGCCGTTCGCATTCGACCGGCAGGAACCGCCGCACCCGGCCGTCCGGGTAGCAGGCGTAATTGCGGCTCCAGTCGGTGCCGGTGTGGCGGGCCGAGCAGGCGTAGAGGCAGTGGGCCAGTTTCTTTACGACCGGGCCTTTGACAGGATCTCCAACGCTTTCCTTAAAGGGGGAAACAGTTCCCTTTCCATTCGATCCGCCCGCCGCAGCATGCCCTTCGCGGCGTTCGGGCTCAAAAAGTATTTCTCCGGGACCTCGCCTTTCTCGATGAGTTCCCACAATGAAGACTCGCTGGCGTGATTGGGGGACTCCGAAGTTTTTGCTGTTAAGCACACGCCATCCCACGCAATACCCGAGTTCGGCCAGAGTTCGAATAACGATCTGGAAGTCTCGTCCTTTGTGGGAAGAGAGAAGGCCTGGCACGTTTTCGATGAGAACAACTCGGGGGCTGCGCTGCTCAACCAGTCGAGAAAACTCGTGAAAGAGTCCAGACTGCTGCCCTTTAAGCCCAGCTCGCGGCCCCATTCGAGCCACAGAGACATCCTGGCAAGGGAATCCTCCGACCCAGACGGAGGCGTCTGGGATGGCGCAGGCGTCGAGGATTTCTTTGATGTTCTTGCCCCTGGGGACGCTTTGCCAGTGCCGTTTGAGGATGGACGTGCAGTAGTCATGGATTTCACACTGGTAGGCGATGGAAAAGCCGCAACGCTCAAACCCCAGGTCGAAGCCGCCGATCCCCGAGAAGAACGAGGCAATGGTCAACAGCGGCGGCGCTTCGAGGCCGTCGAAGAGGGTACGATCAGCGCGAGCAACCGCTTTGCGAGCGTTTCGGTGTCTGCCGTTTCGCACTCCCATACGACAATCCGCCTCCAGCCCAACGCGGTCAGTCGGTCCCCATTCTCAGCGTCACGGGCGATATTTCGATTGAGTTTGCGATTCCAGTACGCTTCGTTGCTCTTCGGCTTTCTGTCCTTGCTGCCCCGCCGGCAGTCGTGTCCATGCCAAAAGCAGCCGTGGATGAAGACCACCACCTTCCATTTCGGCATGGTGATGTCCGGGCAGCCGGGCAAGTCCTTTCGATGAAGCCTGAACCGAAACCCCAGGCGGTGCAGAAGGCGGCGGACGACCAGCTCCGGGCTTGTGTCCGTGCTGCGGATCGCCCGCATGATCTCTGAACGCCGCTTTGGGGTAAAAACGTCCACATTTACTGAATCTGATGAAAAAGCGGGTTTTCGCTTGCCAGGTAACGGTCCACCGCCTCACGGACGATCCACGCCACCGACACCTTGCGCTTTTCGGCAAGCCGGTTGAGTTCCTCCTGCACTTCGGCCGAAAAGCTGACCGAGGTACGGGGCATTTTTCCTTTTTTACGGGTTTTCGGCCGCACGGTCTTCGTCATGCTGCGGCTCCTGCGCGACACGCCGCTCAACGCCCTGTGACTTCACTCCTGGGCCTTACGCACGTCAGCCCTGCGCACGACCTTCACAGGCCGAATCGGCAGATCACAAACCAGCCGAATCATCAGCCGGTCGCCGTTGTCCTCCGTCACCTCGAAAAGGCACAATTCGTCGCCAGGATCGAGCGCTTCCCGGAATCGCACCTGGTCGCCCACCGTGAAGCACCGGCAGCTATCCAGGGGCGAGCGGCAGGTGTCACACAAAGTTTCTCGCACCGCTTGGCGGTTCATGATGTCCTCCGCTCCTGCCCAGGAATGCCCCTGCCTGCGCAACCCGCCTGGGATCACTCCGGCGACAAACGGCCTTCCCCTGCATCACGATACACCACGGTGGTGCATTTTTCCAGACCACTTGCCGGGATTCTGAATAGAATGAAACCCGCCGCGCGCCGCGGGTTGCGGCTACTGCTAACATGGTCCCGCCCGGCGCCGGTGGCTATCCTTGTCATGAACTGGGCTTGCGCGTCGATGCTGGTGCTTTACGATGTCGCCTCCGGCGTGGTTCGCACTTTTCCTGCTCCTGGGGGCAGGACTGGTTGTGTCTGCCTTCGTGCTGTGCCGTTTGATGGCACGCCGGCGGGGAAAATCCGCCCCTGCGGCAGCTGACCGCACTACCCAACCGCTCGCTCCTCCCATCGCCGTCGCCAGTTCCCCGCAGGAACCTTCCGCCACGGACGGGCCGGCTTTGTCACAGGTCCACGTGCCCCAGGCAGACGCGGCGGGACTGTTCCAGGCCTCCGGTCCGGTCTGCGTGGCAGAAGGCGAAACGGCGGTCGCCGTGGCAGTCTGTCCTGTAGCTGCGGACCCTTTGCCGGTCACAGGCGGGTCGCCGTGCTGCGACGGCCAGCCAGCCGCACAACCCCCGACGGTCGCCACGGCAAATTCAAAAACAGCGGATGCGGCAGTGCCTGACGCATCGGGAGAGGAAGAAGGCCAGCCGCATATTACCTTTCCAGACGACCAGGACGCCATGAGAATCACCAAACGATCCAGCGGCGGACGGGGCGAATACGAGATCAGCGAAACCTTCGGGCCGATGACGCCCCGTGACCTCCTGGACCATGCCCTCGTTCTCGACTTCGGCGAGGGAGTCCAGGTCCCCACCGGCGTGCTGCTCCTTGACCGCAACGGCAAGCGCCGCCTTCGCATCGACTCCTCCTCCGGCGCCGAAATCCACCTGCATCGGCAGCTTGCCGCCGCCCTGCTCATGCCCCATCCCGCCCGCGATGAACACAATTGGGGAGCCGGGCAGCCTGTGCTCCAATCGGGTTTATACGGCATCGGCAATATCTCTCTTTCCGACGTGCAGTTGATCCAGGGAGGCCGCGCGCGGCTCGCGCCCGAACGGATAGATGTGGCCAACAGCGACCACCGGGAGCAGCTTTCCTGTCCACGCCGTTTCGCCGAGGTCCGCGCCCTATGGGCGGCACGCGATGTCTTTCCCCCAGCCATCGCCCAGCTCCTTGCCGAACACGAACAGCTGGTGCGCCGTGGCCGGCCCCTGGGAGAACATCTTGAGGAGATTGTCACCCGAATCCAGCAGGCCCTCGCCGCCCAGAACGGGGCAGCGCTTGTAGCCGATCCCCTCCCCAGCCTCCTTCAAATGATCGAGGCCAGCCGCTCGCGGCCCAGCGCCACCGAGGCGGCTCACACTCGAAACGACCAGCAGGCCAGCCAGGACAGAGCAGCTGCAACGCCACCGGCAGAAGCACCCGCTTCCGCTCCGCCAGTGCCAGAAGCCGAAGCCCCCACTCTTCCTGGAAATTCCGCAGTCCAGGAGGAGGCTTCACCCCTGCCCGCGGCGGCCGAGGAGCCCGCGGCGGTCTTGCCTCCGCATGCTCAAGAAGAACAAGTCGCCCTGCCGGAGGAACCGCAGCCAACACCCGTCAGCCTTGCCGCGACAGGGCCAGTAGAAACCCCTGCCGGCCAGCACACAGAAGCTGCACCGGCCGAAACGGCGGCCGAAGAACAAGAGGCTCAAAGCAGCGGCGGCGTCGCGCTGCCCATGCCCCAGACGGCTGCGAACCAGGTCACAGCTATCGAGCAGCAGCCAGGAGATGCTAGCAAAGGTCCCGGCACGGTTGGAGAGTATCCTGCTCCACTGCCGGCCCCTGCACCGTCTGCGGCAACCAAGCCGGCGTCAGAGCCAGCCGCACCTGCTGAGGAGGATGACGAAGGCCCGGAAGCAACGGAAGAAGAGGAAATCACGCCTCCCGGCCCATCGCCGGTCATCCCTCCAGCCAGGCCACGCCATCCTCGTGCGCCGCGCCGGCGACCCACAAGACCGGAAAAGAACAAGATTCCCCCCGTCCCGCACCGCTACCAACCATCCCAGCGCGGCGGAACCACTGCCCGCCGCACGACCACGGATACGGAGAATGGTGAGGAAACCGCGGGCGCTTCCATCGAGCGGCCAGCCCCCATCGAACTGCACTTTCGCAAACAGCGCGGCGGCATGGTCGCCGTGTCGCTTCTGCCTCGGCGTCGAGAGGGAATGCCAGCCGTCATTGACGTTCTGGGAGCCGGGCCATCCCCATTCACACTCAGTGCAGTCCGTGACGACTGGTATCAGGACGTGGTGCCGGCCGACCTCGGCACCGTCCTGCGCACTGGCGCCGAGTGGTATGCCGACACCAAGGACGGCCGGCTCCGCTGGTCGCTTGCCGGTCGCGATCTCTACATCCTGGGCAACAGCGATGAGTGGAGCGGCCCGGTATCCAGGCCCTGGCTCGTGCTCGGCGATGAGCACACGGTCCTCTGCACCGAGGCACTCATCCCGCAGGTGGAGGGACTGTTACGGGAGAGCTGCGGCACCGTTCCTGTTCGCCTGGCGCACGATGACGGGATGCCCGCGGGCTGGGTCGCTTATCGGCCGGTTACACCGACGAAGCCGCTGCCTCTCGGGGAGACCCCCGATTTCCTTGACCCGTTACGCCCCTCGCCGGACATCGAGATTGCCCTGCGTGGCGGCATCCGTCTCCACTATAGCCAGTGGTTGGCCAGCTACCCGCCTGCGATCAGGGTGTACGGCGATGTAGAACATGCCGGTGCGCTCGCCATTGATGGCGTCGCGGCGGTACGGCAACCGGATGGCTCCTTCACCGTAGCCGGATGGGATGCCGCCGGGGACCATATCGTCTCGTGTGGAGGCCAGACCGCGTCCTACAGCATCATCAAGCCGGCTGACGGCTGGGAGGCATGGACGGCATACTCCTTTCCATCCCTGGCAGTCCAGGGCAGAGAACCGGGCATTTGTGGTGCCCTCGTCTTTTCGCCAGCGCCCGACCAGGCTCCGCGTCCGCCCCTGCTGGTGCCTGCCAGCAATCCCATCCTCTTGGGAAGCGTTCCCGGTCAAATCTACCGCTGCCCGATCCAGGAGGATGTCCATCTGCCGTTTTGCGCGGCTTTTCCCGCGTTTACGCCGATCTGGGCTGTACCGGCCGACCCGCTTCACGCTGACAAGGCAACTGCTCGCGTGCTGCTTGTCGGACCACTCGACGCTGCGGGCCTGACGGAAAGCATCGCCGAAGATGCGTCAGGTAGAAATATCCGGCAATGGTGTGCGGTCATCCTCGACTGTTCCCGCAAGGGCCTCGCCATCGAGCCGGCGGGTGAGGAGGTCGCCGTGGCTTGGCGATCCTGCCGCAATCTGGCACGGCGCATCTGGAGGGCCTCCCGGTGAAAGCCAACGAGCTGCTGCTGTGGATGTCGGCCCGTAAAGAGGGCACCTGGAACCAGTTCCGCGGCGCGGTCGAATCGCTCCACCTTCCTGACGATGCGCCTGGAGAAGGGGAGGAAGGCGAGGACCAAGAGGAGGTTGACACAGGGCAGGAGCGTACCGGATTGCCACTCTACCAGCAACTGCGGCTAAACCTACAGCGATTGGCCCACGCTGAGTTTTTCGCCCGCGACTGTGACGGCGGGTGGCGCGTCGCACCGCCAGTGCTTGCGATCCGGGAAGACGAAACGCTTGGGTGGCACGGTATTCTTTGCGGTGCGCGATCCCCTGCGCTTGCCGCGCGGTTGCAGCAGGCAGTAGCCGGCAACACGGCAGTGCATGCCGAAGACTTGGATGGAGCGCCCACGCTCCAGCGCTTCGAGGCGGATCGGGCCACGCTAGCGCGGCTGGCGGCGCAAGCCGGTCTGCATCTCCAGGCCGATGCGCCGCTGGCCATCCTCGGCAGCCTTCCACCTGTGTCACGCCGGACGCTGCCTCGCCCTGGGGACCTGCCTGTCGGCCGCGATTGGACATTCGAGCGCTTCTCCGCCGACCAGCTCAGTTGGGGTGAAGCAAGCCGGGAGGAAGCCGTCAGCGCGTCCGAGGGACTTTTCCGCTGCCGCTTCCGGCAGCAGTGGCTCCACTTCCTGTGCATCCGTGGGACGGCATATGAGATGCGCCAGGGCCAGCTCGGCAAGTACCATCTCTTGCACCGGCGGCGGCGCCGTGTCCTTCATTACGATCTTCGTGCACAGCAGCTGTCAATGCCGGCAAGCTGCCGGCCTCCGCTCCTGCTGGAGCGCGCTCTGATTCTGTTTACCGGCAAGCTCCCCCTGTTTGATCCACAACCCGCCAGGCTCACATACACCGGGATTCCGCCGATTGCGGCCCGCATTGCCGCGCGGCTTCTTGGCCAGGAGGCTTCCCTATGAGCAACCCCTTCGTGCTCGCGGAAAACCTGCACGACATCTACCAGCAATACCTCAACAGCCCTTTCGCGGTGCGCTACGACGATCTCACGCAGGAGCGGCGCGACCTGCTGCTCGACGACGGCCGCATCATCCGCCATCCGCTCGTTGAGCCGGTTCCAGCCTACCGGCGGTCGGGGGAGCCGGGTACAAGCTGGCCCCATCCAACGTTTCAGCAGGCATGCCCGGCGCTGCTTGCAGGGACGCACAGCCCGCAGGAGATTCAGGACATTGCCGATTTCATCGGGCAGGGTTTGTTTCGGCCAACCTGGCGGCCATTCGTCCACCAGCTGGAAGCGTTCCAGCACTCCTACATCCACGGCCGCGACATCGTGATTACGACGGGGACCGGCTCGGGAAAGACGGAATGCTTCCTGCTCCCCATCACAGCGTCCCTGGTCCGCGAATCCGCGAATGCGGCCGTATGGACCCCCGCGAACGCTCGCCACCCACGGTGGGACTGGTGGAACCACTACACGCAACGAGGGAAAAATCGAAGCTGGGAGCCACGCCATCGCCAGAGAGGACACGAAACGCGGCCGGCGGCTGTGCGCGCCCTCATCGTCTATCCACTGAACGCTCTGGTCGAGGACCAGCTGGGTCGCCTGCGTAACGCGCTGGACGGCCCTGATGCGCGGACATGGCTCGCCGCGCGGCGCCCCGGCAATCGCTTTTACTTCGGGCGCTACATCGGGCGTACCCCCATCTCCGGGCACCAGCTGCGCGAAGCGGAGGGCAAGCTCCGCGAAGCCCTCCTGGAGATGGAGGAGAACGCCGGCATCGTCGCAGGCACGCGGGCCGAACCGTTCTTCCCCAAGATGGATGGCGGCGAGATGTGGTCGCGCTGGGATATGCAGGATGACCCGCCCGACATCCTCATCACGAACTTCGTCATGCTGAACGTGATGCTGATGCGCGATGTCGATTCCGACGTGTTCCAGAAAACCTACGATTGGCTCGACGAAGATCATAGCCGCGTGTTCTACCTCGTCGTCGATGAACTGCACTCTTACCGCGGCACGGCCGGCACCGAGGTGGGATACCTCCTGCGGGTCCTGCTGGATCGCCTGGGGCTGCTGCAGCGCCCCGACCAGCTCCGGATCATTGCCTCCAGCGCCTCGCTTTCCAGTAGCAACGAGGGCCTCGACTATCTGGAGCACTTCTTTGGAAGGGACAGGAACCGCTTCCGCATCATCCCTGGCGAAACCATTCCGCCAAACCCGGCCTCCCTGCCGCTCGCGCGCGGACGGGCGCAGGAGTTCATCCCACTGGGCCAGGGGCTGCGCACGCCCGATGCTGCTGCCCGCACTGCCGCGGCCACCATGTTCCACCAGGCGGTCGGTGCCCCGCCGGTCCCCGCAGGGGCCGAAGCCGGCCCCATCCTGGAGTCAGCCCTGACACATTTGCAAGCGGTTGACGCCCTGCGCCTGGGCTGCACTGTCCCCTCGCCAGAAAACCCTGGCACTCTGAATGGCATGGCCACCGTCGCTGACAGCAACACGCTAACCGACAGCGCCGCGTCGTTCTCAACGGCGGGTGACGGACTCAGTGGCTTGCAGGTAGACATCGAAGCGGGCACCGGCGCCGGCCAAACCAACGTCATTCACTTCAATGACGCCCATCAGCTCACCTTCAAGTACCCCTGGGACACCGTGCCCGACACTACCAGCCGCTACCGCATCCGGCCGGCGATCAAGCCGCGGTTTCTGGCCGACATTGCCGCCCAGCTCTTTCCGGCGCTTCCAGCCGATCAGGGCCAGCAGGCTGCCGAGGGACTCATCAGCGCACTCGCCTATGGGCGCGATCCGTCCGGAGACGCTCCGCTGTCCATGCGCATCCACTTGTTCTTCCGCAACCTTCTGGGGCTGTGGGTCTGCACCAACCCGCAATGCGGCCCCAACCGGCCAGCGCCTCACGCGCTGGGCCGGCTGCATTTCACGCCTACTCCCATGTGCCAGTGCGGCTCGCGCGTTCTCGAACTGCTGTACTGCCAATCGTGCGGCGAGACCTTTATCGGCGGCTACCGCCGTCCTGGGGATAACAACAATGAGTGGTTTCTGAGCCCGGACCAGCCGAACCTTGAAGTCGCCCCCGAAATGGCGTCCCTCGACCGCGACCACCTCAGCTACGCCGTGTACTGGCCGGCAGCGCCCGACCATCCCGGAGGCACTCCTCCCCGGCCGGCCCAGACCAATGGCAGGTGGACGCTCGACGGTGTGGAACGCTTCTGGAGGCACGCCCAGCTGCATCATCAGGATGGCCGCGTCGAACTCGGGCAGGGAACCGGCTACCTCTACCATGTTCCCGATATGCACGGGAACAACCCACCGGACGTGGAGAGCGCACAGAGAGCATTCCCGTCACGCTGCCCGCGTTGCGACGCCGACTGGAGCGGAACTCCGATCGGCTCCCCGATCCGCACGCAGCGGACGGGCTTCGACAAAATTGCCCAGGTGCTGGCCGACTCGCTTCTGAGGTTCATCGGCTCCGGCCACGGCGCGGGTGCCGACAGCCGCAAACTTGTCCTGTTCTCCGACAGCCGCCAGGACGCCGCGAAGCTCTCGGCCGGTATGAACATGGCCCACTTCCTTGATGCCCTGCGCCAGGCCGAACACGAGGCAATGCTGCGGCAGGGCGCCGGCCTCGATGCCTTCCGGCGCCAATTGGCCGGCCAGGCGTTAACGCCCGAGGAACAGCAGGCCGCTCAGCGCTTTCAGCTGGATCACTTGCAGGATGCCAGCATCCTCATGGCTGCGGCGAACCCGATCATGGCCAACCAGGCCATCCCCAACCAGCCTGGGATCACCTACCAGCAGGCGGCGCAGGCCATCATCGCACGCGCAGCTCAGGGACCATTCCGCGTCACACAGATCGCAACGGACGCATCGGCCCGCCTTCTTTCGCAGGGAACCAATCCCGGCGGCTACTCCCAGAGAATGCTCTGGACGGATGAGGAAAGGCGCATCGGGCCGTGGCGCGACCTTTACGACTGGCCTCCGGGCGGGATGCCGGCGGCGAAGAACACCACGCAACTCACACCACAGCAGCAGGCCCACTTGAACCGCATCATTCGCGGATCGCAGGAAGAAGTAGTGAGGATCATCTTTGCCAGCCGCCGCCGTGATCTTGAGTCGCTGCTGCTGGCATGGGCCACGGCTGACCGTGCCGCCGTCCTCGCCCCGCGCCCGCTTGTCCAGCAGGCGGCAGACGGCGCCATCCGCATTTTCGGCGAGTACCGCCGCGTCAACGTCTTCGACCCTAACGGCACCGCCACGCTGCCCGGATACGTCGAGCGCTACCTGCAAGCGGTCGCCGCGCGGAACAATGAACCTAACCCAAACGCCTTTGTCCGCGAAGTGCGCGACTACCTGCGGGATAGCGGCACTCTCAACCACCAGACCCATATCCTCAATATCACCGGACTGTGCCTTATCCGGGCCGGGGACGAATACTACGAGTGCCCGAACTGCCGCCGCCGCTACCTGCACCCGGCCGGAGGCATTTGCATTGACGCCGACTGCCTGCGCGTGCTCAATGGACCTTTTCCGGTTCAGGCCATGCACGCGGACCCGGACTACTACGGATACCTCGCCACGCAGGCCGGTCCTCTGTTCCGTCTCCATTGCGCCGAACTCACCGGCCAGACCAACCCTCGTATCGCCCGCCAGCGCCAGAGGGCTTTCCAGGACATCTGCCTGAACCCGCCGCGCGAGGTACAGCTGGTAGACGCGGTTGATCTCTTGAGCGTCACCACCACAATGGAAGCGGGCGTGGACATCGGCCTGCTGCTCGCCGTGATGATGGCCAACATGCCGCCGGAGCGGTTCAACTACCAGCAGCGCGTAGGCCGTGCCGGCCGCCGTGGCGGCGTCTCCTACTGCGTGACCCTCTGCCGCGGCCGCAGCCACGACGACTACTACTTCCAGCGCCCCGCGCGCATGACCGCGGACCCGCCGCCGCAGCCATACGTCGATATGCGGCGACCGGAGATCATGCAGCGCGTCCTAGTCAAGGAAGTGCTTCGCCAGGCATTCATCGAAGAGAACCTCTTCATCGGCCAGGGCGGCGAAAACGTCCACGGTGAGTTCGGCGAAGTGAATGACTGGACGAACCCGGCGCCGCCGTTGCAGCCGAACGACCCGCCCCGGCCGACGGTCCGCACTTACCTCGAGCAATGGATTCAGCAGCACCCACAGGAGATTGATGATCTTTGCGGCGTGCTCCTTACGCACACCACCCCCGTCCTGCACGGCCAGCGAGCGGCCTTGAACGGCTACATCCAGAACCAGCTCATCGCGGATATTGACGGGGCTACGACGAACCCCAACTTCAGCGGGCCGTCGCTCAGCACGCGGCTTGCCAACGCCGGTATCCTGCCCATGTTCGGCTTCCCGACGCGCGTGCGGCTTTTGTACCACGCCCCGCCATCAACCCGCGACTGGCCGCCTGAAGACAAGATCGACCGTGAGATGGACATTGCAATCAGCCAGTTCGCCCCGTGCAGCGAGACGGTCAAGGAAAGCGTCATCTATACCGCTGCCGGCGTCGTCGATTACCAGCGCCAGGGGAACCTTATCGTCGAGGAGCCAAACCCGCTGGGGCCACCCGTTCCCGTTGGCCTCTGCAAAAACTGCCAGGCCGTCACCCCGATAAATCCGGGCACGCAGTGCCAGCAATGCGGCGCCGACGGCAATCAGTCGCCCGGCTACAGCACCGTGAATCTCTCGCAGCCCAAGGGGTTCTGGACGTTCCCGCATACCCAACGCGACTACGACGGCAACTTCGAGTGGACGCCCAGAGCGACCAAGCCGCGCATGGGCATCAGCGCGGTGACGATGCAGCCAGTGCCCGGACGCAACTGCGAATTCTGGAGCAGCCGGGACTTCATTTACACCATCAACGACAACAACGGGGACCTGTTCGCCTTCGAGAAACGGGTGGATCACAACATCTGGATTACGACGCAGGCTGCGAACCGGGCAGGCATCCGCAATCCCCGCGTCGAGGGGAACCCCGACCCGCGGGCGCTCGCATCCATCGACCGTACCGACGTGGTCGTCCTGGGCATCCGCTCCCCCTGGCCGGCCGGGATCAAGCCGTCGCCGGTAGGCAATGACGGCCTGACTGTGCGGGCCGCACTCTACTCCTTTGCCTTCCTCCTGCGGCGGGCAGCGGTCGCGCTTCTTGACATCGGGGAACAGGAGCTGAACGTCGGCATGCGGCCGGTGCGCGATGCCTACGGACAGATCTTCGGACAGGTGTTCCTGTCAGACAGCCTGGAGAATGGAGCCGGGTACAGCTCTTATTTCGGGACGCCGCAGCGCACGGAGGCGCTGCTTGAATACGTAACAGGCCAATCAACCCAGGATTTCTACCGGCCGTATGTCCATGCCGCCCACGCAAATGAATGCCTGACCTCCTGCCCGGACTGCCTGCGCGGCTTCAATAACCTGCCCTACCACAGCATCCTCGACTGGCGGCTGGGGATGGACCTTGCCCGGCTCGCGCTCGATGCAAACGCGCCCATCGACTTCTCTCCCCTCTACTGGCAGGGACTCGATGTGCGGGCAGCCGATGCCTATTTCGGCATCATGCCCGGTTGGAACCGGCTGCAATTTGCCGGACTCGAAGGCGCCAGGCGGAACAACCGGCTGATTCTCATCACCCACCCGCTATGGCGGGACGATGCAGCCAACCCCGGACCGCAGATCGCGCCCGCCTGCGCTCTCGCGCTGGCGCAGGGCCTCCAGGTTCAGTTCAAGTCGGTCTTCGAGGTTTTCCGGCGGCCGTACTTATAAGGCGACCAGGCGCGGGAACCAGAACCATGATTTCTCTTCCAGTTATTCCTTCGACCAGCCCTTCTCTCGCGGAGGCAATGCGGTCGTGCATGCTTCGGGCAGGGCTATCGCGCTGCGCGCAGCTTCAACCCTTTGTGCTGGGCAACCCCAAAGCCTGGCTAGGAACAGCGTACCACAAGGTCATGGAGCAGCTTCCCGCGATCCTGAGCGGCGGAGGCGACCCGCTGGCCAGAGCCGATGCGATATGGAATGCAGAAACGGCCCGTCTGGAGCAGGAAGCGGCCAGCCATCCTCTGAATGCCCGTTTCGGGCCGGCCCGTTCCTGGAAAAGCTATTACCTGGTCCAGGCGACCCTGCGGCTCAGGATCGAAGAAGCCCTTGCCGGATGGAGCGCGCCTCAGCCGGCAACCTCGGCTCGGCCTGCCACGGCACGCGAAGTGGACATCACGGCCGCACAGGGAAAGCTCCGTGGCAAGATCGACCTGATTCGCGGCGACGACCTGATCGATTACAAGACCGGCAGCATTTTTGAGGATGACGACATCGGCAGCGCACCCGCTGTAAAGCAGGTTTACGTCCGGCAGCTTCGGATTTACGCCTGGCTCGGTCACGCCGACTCTTCGTATGGGCGCTGGGTCAAGCGCGGCCTACTGTATCCGCTCGCGGGGGCGCCGGTCGAGGTTCCCATCACACCCGCTGAGTGCGATGCCGAGGCCGCCGCCGCGATTGCCTTGCTGGATGAGTATAACGGCGCTGTGGCGGCTGGGACCAGCCTCACAACGATGGCAAAGCCGTCCCCTGAAGCTTGCCGCTGGTGCCCTTTCAAGCCGTTTTGTCCGGCTTTCTGGGCTGCGGTGAATCCGGACTGGAGCGGCCAGCTCGACGGCGAAGCGATCCGGGGAAATCTGGCCGCAACACCCCAGCCGCTTCTCGTGCCTGACGCCTACGGCCTGGATGTTGTCGTTCAACAGGGGACAATTCCGCCGGGCACGTCGGTCCATCTTGCTCCAATGCCCGCCCAGATTCACCAGGCTCTGCCGACGCTGGCAGCGGGGCAGCCGGTCGTCCTGACCCGCATCGGCCGCAAGGCGAATGGGTCGCTGTTCCCGCTCTTGCAGACCGTGCTACTAACCGACCAGCAAATCAACGCGGTATAATAGCGGCATGGACCGGCGAAAATGGTTTCCAACGCTGCCTCTTTTCCACGCACCGGCCTGCTGTTACTGCGGCGGGCCTGCGGATACCTCCGACCATACTCCGCCCCGGTGCCTGCTGCCGAAAAAGCTGCCGAACGACGTGCAGGCGATGACCATTCCGGCCTGCTCTGCGTGCAACGGAGGGTTTGCCGCGGACGAGATGCGCGTCGCGGCAGTCGTCTGCACGGTTTCCTTCACGCAGCCGGACCGCGATGCTGTTGCCGCCGGCGGCTGGGTGCATTCGGCGCTACAGACGGATTCCGCGCTCAGCGACTTCATCAGCAGCCGCCTCGGCCCAGACGGCATTTTCCGCCCCGATCAGGCTGTGTTCCAGCTATTCTCCCGGATCATGGCGAAGACCGCCACTGGGCTGCTCTTTCACGAGTTTGGACGGCTGATTCTTCCCAATCAAGTAGAAATCCTTGCCATCGAACATGCGCACAATGTTCACCCGCTGGCGATGATCGAGCAGCACCGGCGCGCTGATGCATGCTGGGCCGAAGTCACGCCGTCCGGCCGCGAGTTGGAGAGACAGGTTCTTGCTCTGTACGGGGAGCCGCCGCCCCACATGCCCAAATGGCGCGTGTACATTCCCGATTTCTTCGAGTACCTGTTTATTCGGCGTTCCAACAACGCGCTCCTTACCGCCATGAACCTTCACAACGCGCTGACGGCGCTTGTCGAGTGTCCGTGGCCCACCCGCGCCGGCCCGCGTCGCCGTGGACGACCTCCGAAGACGGGACGGCCAAAGCCTGGACCTGAAGCAGCACCCGACCGCTACGTGTTGAATGGCGACGAACCGAGCCGTTCCCGAAACTGATCCCGTTCAACTAGCTCGATTCGGTAGAGGTCAGCCGTCAGCTCACGCATCCTGTGGGAGCAGCCGGAACCGATCTCCGATATAGCCCGAACCCCATACGATTCCCCGTAGCGCCCGACGCACCGGAAGAGGTATTCCACCGACCGGTACATCAGGAAGCGGGCGAAATATGCGTTTTCTGCCATCTGTCGTGTCTTAAAGTCGTGCGAGACCTGGCCGGGGTGGTGGTGCGCCAGGACACCCAGCGCGAAAGTGTTGAACAGGTCCTCCGCATCGTTGTGGGTCTGAGAACACATGGCGGCATACAGGACCCGGTGATCAACCTCTTCGCCGACGGCCCGGAAGCGCTCGGCGACCTTTGGCCAAGGCTGAGCCGTCCGGGTGATTCCTGCATCACGGGCGAATTGCTGCGTGATGGACTCCTGAAGGCTGACAGCCGGTTCCTTTCGGTCGATCTCCTTCCGATGCACGACGGCTTCCTCACCGGGCATCGCGCCCAGCAGTGCTTTCCACTTCGCCAGTTCCGATCGCTCCTGCGCGACGTATGAAGCGAGGTAGTCGTAAAGCCGGCCGACGCGATCCTGCTGAAGGATGTACAGAACGTTGAGGGCGGACTCAACAACGACCCGCGACACCACTTCAGCGGTTGCGACCGCCCCTGCCGCAAGGCACACGAAGCCGGCATCGGCATGGGCGAAGCCGCGCAGGATCATGGCCCTGACCATCCCCCAGGTCGGCTCTTCCACCGTTAGCAGGTTGTCACAGCAAGCACGACCGAGGGCATCCTCGAACGACTCCATCCCATGAGCCATCAGGCCAATCACCGGCAGATCGGGCTGAAGTGCAGAGACCGAGAGCAAGTTGTGTCGCTGGCAGAATTCTCTACCTGCGTGGGTCAGGTCCGTCTCGGAAAAAGTCATTGGGCGTCGCTCCTGGTAATTAAACTCGTTATTTTGCGCGTGTAGGTAAAGCGCTCGGTCTGGCGCGCGATGTAGCCGCATCCTCGGCAAACTGTCCAGAATCTGGTTATTGTCGTGACCGAAGCGGACACTACCAAGGTTAGCTCCAGCGCATGGTCAGGGGCTTCCTGTTCGACCGGGCGCAGCGCGTCGATGGGATTTGCCGCGCCGCCAAACATCGGCTTAGGATCTGGACAGCTCAGCGATCAACGCCTGTTCCGCCTCCTCCTGCGCATCCATGCCCCCGTTGCCGGCAACCAATCGGTACTCACCTTCGGCGTCCGGCGCCAGCACCGCGAAGTTCCAGTCCTTGTCGGACACGTCCAAGAAGACCGTCCCGATCCGTCCCTTGTCGTCGGCGAACCACGCCTTCTCCATCGCCGGCGCCAGGATGGGGCCGCGCGCCAGGTTGTGGGATCGGTACTCGGCCCGCGAAATACGCCGGACGCCCGCGGGCACCGCCGCTGGCCCGTTAATCCCGCCGCCAACGGGCGGCTGGCCCCTGAACATCTGCATGAAGGCCGGCGACACTGGAGGGCCGACCGTCGGGTCGGGAACGCCGTTCAGAATCTGCGTCACCGATCCGTAGGGGTGGAACGTCGGGACTTCGCTCCGCATCCGATTCTGATCGTCCAGCCAGTGGTGCGCAATACCAGGGAACAACTCCCGAGGCACCGCCACTAGCGCCTTGGGGTTGTGGAACATGGACAGGCCCTCCGCCCAGGTCTCCACCGGGGCCGAGGGATCGCCCACGACGTACATGAACGGAAGCGGCTCGCTCGCGTGCGGCTCATGGTTGTAGCAGCCTCCGGCGCGGATCATACCGAAACCTTCGGGCCGGTAGCCCGCCAGGAAGCCCATCCGGTTGAACTTCGAGATGGTCGCGCTATTGCTGAACAGTACGGCGCTGACGTGCTCCGCGTCCGGCTGGTGGAAGAAGCCCGACGGGATCTGCTTCGCGCCGTGCTGATGTTGGCCGACGGCCTCGGGCACGACGACCAATTCGCCGCTCACCTCGTGATACCAGCCGTAGTCGTAGCCGTACAGGTAGAGTTCGAGGGCCGGCCCGCTCCACACCATCGAGCCGGGGTCGTGGAAGTCCTCGATGGCCAGGATGAACGGCTGGCCGCGGACGTGCTCCTGCTCCCAGTACTTCTTCTTCATCTTCGAGAAGAGTGGACTGCCGAACTTGATCGGGTAGACGTTCTGCATCCGGTGGCTGAACAGATCCCAGCCGCTGAGTCCGCCCGCCGCCGTCTCGGCCTCGCCGGCCACCTTCGCCTCGGTCGGGTTGACGGTCACGGCCTCGATGTAGACCGTCCGGGCCGCCTTGGCGGCGATGTAGTCGGGGACTGCCCTCGTGTCGTCCACGGTGAATCCGTCCGAGCGCAGGTAGGCGTGGAGGTACAGCTCCCACAAGCGGGCGTCGAAGCCGGTGGTCTGGAAGTCCTTGACGAAGTTGCCGTCCTTATCGTTGAAGGTAACGGCGATGTCCGCAAGCATCCGACGCGCGGGCTCGAAGCCGCGATGGGCGAGCGCTTTGAAGGCAGGGTGAAGCCGATCTTCAGGGACGACCGGGGTGAAGAGGTCGATTGCCATTGCTGATCTCCGAACGCCGAGAACAGGAACCGATGGGCGCAGCATCTCCCGTGATATTCCTCCTTTCAGGACACCTGCAGCGCACCGAAGGTTCAGCATTGCAGGCGATTGAGCGGTTCAGCAAAATGGGAAAGCGAAGAGGTCGGACCATGAGCAATCACCAGCACGATCCAGCGATGGACCTGGCGCGGCTGACGGGGCAGCACCTTGGCACTCCCGCCCTGCCCGCGTCGATGCAAGGGGCGACAATGCGTGAGGCGAACGGCAAACGTGCAGCCTTCCTACGGGAGGTTGCAAGCCCGCTGAGGGACCGCGAGATGGCACAGGTGCAGGGGCAGTATGTCAGCCGGCCCTACGACCTGCTCCCGCAGATAGCCGCCCTGGTCCAGCGCCTGCCGCTGGCCTCCGACATCGACCATATTACCAGACGGCACCTGCCTGACGTGCCGGATTTGAATGCCCGCCTCAGCATCGCGCTTCGCCTGTGGGCCGGGTACATGGACGCGGCCAAGATGATCGCGGAAGGCACGAGGTACGAGATGAATGATGCCACGACACGGCAGCGGGACAACCCGGTACTCGAGGCCCGCGCAGCGGCCGATCCTGTCTATGCCGCCGGAGTGGAGGCGGCGCCGCACTTCAAGCACCGGGTTCTGGGTGAGCCCATCTTCAGCGACGGCATCCCGGCCGGCGCGGTCGTTTTGCGGGATTGGTAGACCGCCGAGCTTTCCTACGCGGAAGGGCGGAGACGAGGACGGCGCCCGAGCCTGGTGTCCAGCTCTGCCGCAGAGGCAGGAGTGGACGACGAGAGCCTTGCCGCCAGCCACGGCCGACACCTCACGGTTCCAGGGTGTCAACGTGGTCAATCGCGGGCAATTCCACTAGGTCCCCGAGGCGGAAAAGGATGTCCCAAAGTGGCCGCGAAGCGCCAGCGTCTGGGCGACGGGGACGCTCCTTCTGACCAACGAATTCCGCCCAAACCAGTTCTTGCTCGGCGGTCCTGCACACTGGCAGGATGTTACCGGCCCTGGCGTGGTGCCAGAGGCTTACCTCGAACGCCCAAGCGTAGGTGTCCGTGCCGAGCCCGTACTCGTTCCCGCAATCGTCACGGACAACGACCTTACCGTCGGACTGCCCGCCCTCCATGACCTGCCGCAGTGTCAGCGTGCCGCCCCTTCTGGCGCTGAGGATGCCGATCATCCGCTCGGAAGCTCGCCTGGCCTGGATGCGGGAGCCCGGATCGCGGAAGCGATAATTCAAGCCTTCGGCCAGGGCACGCTCTCCTCGCTCGGTCAGTTCGATCAACAAGTCTGGATTGCTTTTCTGCAAGTGGCCCATGAACTTCTCGGAGGTTTCGGGCCAGGCAAGGCGAAATAGGCCCGGGTCCAAGAGAGACTCGTCAAGGCTCGTGATCCGCACGATGCCGAGATCCTTGAGCTGCCATGCGGCCTCTTGCAAATCAACGCGCTCCGCTCCCCTCTCGACCCCGGCGGGCGTTGGGGTGCCGGCCGGACCTTCGTCGGTCTGGAGCCTCTCACAGAGACGGCTCAAACGGACCGTCTTCTCGGCCTTGAGAGAGTCCAGCAGGTATATCCCCATCGCTCGGATGCCTTTGAGGGTGAGCATACTCGTCCCCTTCGCTCGTATCTCGGATTGATGCATCGCCACCATGTCGCTCTATGCTCGTCGCCAAATTCTTGCGGCCCGATCGAGCCTGTCCAACACCGCGAGCGCCAGCCGCATCAGCAGCACGGCGACGAAAGCAACCAGCAACGGTGGACCGCCGAAGGCAAGGATCGCCGCCTTGCCGAGGACATTGCCCGTTCTCCGGCCGAACCGGCGCCGGAGCCATTTCCGCAGCCAGATGGCGAGCAGCATGGGCACAGCGAACGGCATGATCAGCATGACTTCCGGGCAGACCTCGCCGAGGCGTCGGCCGTTCGCATGCCTGTCCGTCTGCGAGGAGTGCGAATCACCTGACGGTTCAGTCCGGATGCCGGGCGTTGGGCTTTCAGAATCGCTACTCGGCGTGTCACCTTCGCTTGAGGCCGGCATACGAAAACCCTCTGCAAACCGCCAGGCCATGCACTAACGACTCTCGCCGACACCGGCGCCCGCAAGAGGGATAGGGTTTGTTTTCGGCACAAACTCCCAAAAAGCCACCGCAACCATTCCTAAAAACCGTCATGGCGCCTATCGAGCTACACAAAACCATCGAGAGGGATAAAGCAGGGCCGGAGCAGCCAGCCCTGCCCATCCGCACGGTCACTTCCAGCGGCGCTCGGGTCGCTCCCCAGCGTTGCCCTATCCTCCGTGGAAGTGGCTCCAGTCTAGCATGGCCAGCGCCGCTAGCCAAACGAGCGAGGCCATGCGGAGTGCCGGTCAAAGTTCCCACCGCAGCTTCTTCTTGCGGTAGACGGCCTGACTTTTCCGGTGGCGGCTCGGGGCGCTCCACTCTCGTGCTTCGACCCGGCCCACGACCCGCCCTCCCACTGCCCGCAGACTGGCCCCACTCTCCTCTTCAAGGGTGTAGGTGATGACCCGCGTGTACCCGAACAGCCGGGCGATCTTGGCGACCCTGGCGTACAGGAACGAGCAGCAATTCGGCGTGCCGTCCGTGCAGACCCGGAGGATCTCGATGGTCTTGCCGTCGTCGAGCGGCCTCGCCACGGGCCTGCCAGCGACGGCCACGCCCACCAGCTTGCCCTGCTTGATGGCTCCGACCGCAAACTTGCCGCCCACGGTCGGCAGGCTGTGACGGTGGTACTTGGCGACGAAGGCGTTGGCCTCTTTGATGTGGATCGGAACCGCTTCCACCCTCTATCGACTCGTTCGGCTTTCCCTTCTCGAACCCACCTGTTTGATGTCGGCCAGCGGGTGCATTGGGTTTATCGCTTTTCTGGACCATGCGGATGAGGGAGTCTCCTGGGGCCTTGTAGCGGTGACGGGGCGTTGCCGCACCCGGCCTCGGCCGTGTCGGGTGTCGGCGCTGTCATCGACGCCTGGAGCCGGCCGCGGACCTTCCGAGTAAAATGGGCTCCGGAATGCCCACTCGACCGCTTCGGTCCCGCTATGGGCTCGCGTGCTGTGCCTGCGGAGGGTTCGGCCATGCCTATGGGTACGATGCCGCCGCGCCGAATTCTCGTGGTTCGGGACGATCCGGCCTCGGCGAAAGAACTCGCCACGCAGCTTCGTAAGAAGGGACACGAGGTCGAAATCGCCTACGACGGGCCGAGTGCCCTGGCATCAGAGCCTGCGTTCAGCCCGGACATCGTGATCATTGACGTTGCCTTGCGGGGCGTGGACGCCTGCGCCGTCGCACGCTCCCTGCGGGCGCAGATGAACCGGGACGTGCTGCTGGTAGCCGCGGGCGACTCCGCGGAAGGCCATGCCCGCGCAGAGCAGACGGGTTGTTTCACCGACCACTTGGCCATGTGGAAAGGCATGCTCTTCCTTCCACGGCTTCAGCTGAAACTGGCAGACCAATCGGTGGAAGACTGGATGGCGTTCGAGCTTCACGGCTTGTCGAATGATGACTTTGCCCTCCGGATGCTCGCGGCGGCTGCCGGGCAGTTTACGCCGGACGAGATGGCCCCGCTGATTCCGGACGAGCTGCTCCGCGAGATCCGGACGTTGGCGGAATCCCCGCCTGACCTGGAAAATTACTTGGCGCGCGGAGCGCGGCCAGCACAGTCGGGTGAGCTTTTTCCTGAGCAGTGCGGCGGTGCCATCCGCCCACTCCTTGACGATGATCGGGAAGGTGTCTTGGCTGGCGCTTCTATGTGGTTCCGTTTCTTCAACCCGTGAGCATTCCAACCCGCTCCTAGCACCGGCCGTCACCCGACTCCCCCCTCGCAGGCGAATCTTGCATCTGCACGCTCGGCTCGAACGGCCGGCAAACGCGACGCACGAAGCGAAAGCAGCTCTTCGGCACCGGCTCGAATCCCGCCCGCTTCCGCTCCCGGTTGACGGCTCGCAGCACCGCCAGCAGCTGCCTCCGGATCGGTGCGTAGGGCTCAAACGGCAGCCTTGCCAGTTCGCTCCCCAGCCGCTCGGCCGAGCGGTGTGGGGCCAAGTCCAGGAAATACGCCTTGAGCCGCTTGTACTCCTCCTGCTCGATGCGCACGTGCGGGTGCCCGTTGCTGTACCTGATGGCGTAGCCGCGGAACCGGATGGGCGTCTTCCGCGCGTCCCGGATGGAGGACGCCTCTTCCTCGAAGAAGGGGTGCGTGCCGTGCGTGGCGAGCAGGACGAAGAAGCGGTCGAACCGCAGGTACTGGAGGTTCGCCTGCCCGGCCCGCTTGCGTCTGGCCCGCGCCCACTTCGACAGGTCGATCTCGTAGCGGGTCACGAGCTTCTCGTCCACCCTCCGGGGATCCTTGCCCTCCGGAACCTGGCCCACGACGTAGAACCAGTAGCCGTGCGCCAGGTAGGAGACGGCGAGCTGCTGGACGAACCCCTCCACGGACGTGGCCTCGCATCGGTACATGCCTACCCTTCGGCCTGATCCTCCCGCCACTCCAGGCATTCCCGCGTCAGGACTCGCCCGAGCAGCATCCCACGTCTGCGGCGTCCCACACGGACGGCCTGGCGAGGACAGATGCCGCGTAGCCCCAGCCCTCAGCCGGTTCTAGCGTCCGAAAGATAACCCGTTGACGCTTCGCTTTCTTGGCTGTTACAGCTTGAACAAATGCGTACACGCGACTCCTTATGGAACTGATAAGCCTGCCCGACGCCTCACGAATCGCTGAAGTGAGCGTGACTACGCTTCGGAACTACATCCGCGACAAGCGACTGGCCGGCTACGAGAAGGGCGGGCGCCTCATGGTCGAACGCGGCGAGCTGGCCGCCGTCTTCGGGCCGAAACGCCTCACCCCGCAGGGCGTCGGCCAGGGCACGCGCATCATCGCAGTCGCCAACCAGAAAGGCGGTGTCGGCAAGACCACCACCGCCGTGGCGCTGGCCTCGATCCTGGCCCGCGAGGCGCCGGTCCTGGCCCTCGACTGCGACGCACAGGCCAACATGACCCAGGCGTTCGGCTTCGAGCCAGACGCCCAGGACCGCACCCTCTACAGCGTGCTCGTGGAGGACATCGCCCTGGACAATGCCTTCCTCCGCGTTGGGCCGCCCCCACCCGACCTGACCCTGGTGCCGGCCAACCTGGACCTGGCCGACACGTGGCGGCAGGTCGCCGGCCGGGTCGGGCTGGAGGCCCTGCTCAAGACCGTGCTTGCCCCGTTCTTGCCGCGGTTTCGGTACGTGATCCTCGACTGCCCGCCGTCGTTGGACATGATGACGATCAACGCTCTCGTCGCCGCGACCGAGGCCATCGTGCCGGTGGATATGTCGGTGTTCTCGGTTCGCGGCATGGTCAAGCTGATGGGCACCATGCAGGAGGTGCGGAAGGTCAACCCGGACCTGCCGCCGCCGCGGATCGTCGCCTGCCGCACGGACAACACCACCGTGGGCAAGACCATCGAGGAGGGGCTGCGCAAGCAGTTCGGCGGCAGCGTCTTCAGGGCCGCCATCCCGCGCGGCAAGGACATCCCCGCCGCGCACGCCGCCCGCCGGCCCCTCCCCTTGCACGCACCCAGGAGTAAGCCTGCCCTCGCCTACGAGGCCCTCGCCGCGGAGGTCCGCGATGCCTAAGCGGGACCGGACAACGGTGGACCAGGAGCTGAGCCGAATCCTCGGTGGCTCGCACACCACGGACCTTCTGGGGAGCGTCATTCGCAGCGACCGCCGCAAGGCGGGACGCACCGTACCCGCCGCCGACCATGACACTATGACAAGTCAGCCTGTCATCAAGCAGTATGACAAACACGCAAGCACACAACCGGACCAGCGGACCAGCGGCGAGGCTGGCAAGCCAGCAAGCCCGGAAGCCGTAGGGCAGGCAGACGCCGCCACGGAACGTCCAGGGGCAAGCACCGCGAGGAGAGAGGGCAGAAGGCAACAGGGAGACGGTGCGAATGATCTCCTGGAAGGCCGGGCAGCCGAGGCACGGCGGATGACTGAAAGCCCCACCACGACCGTGACGCTCCGGATTCCCCGCGAGCTGAACGACTGGCTAGACGAGTACATTCACCGGGCCTGGCCCGAGAAAGTGCGGAAGCAAGACCTGGTGAGCGAAGGGCTCCGGCTGGTCTTCGCCCGCAGAGGCCGGCCCGGCGAGCCGATCCTGCCGACCGCGCTGCTCCCCGAGGAGTCAGCGTGACCGACGCGCCCGGCACCTTCGAGCAGTTCCTCCTCTGGGAGCGGGCCTCGCGGGACACGCTGGAGGTCAAGAGGGTCTACATCGACATGGCCGGCGACCTGGTGGCCGGGGTCGTCCTCAGCCAGATCGTCTACTGGCACCTGCCCAACCGGGACGGCCACGCCAGGCTCCAGGTCCAGCGGGAAGGGAAGCTCTGGCTCGCCAAGGGGCGGGCCGACTGGTGGGACGAGTGCCGCATTAGCCCGAAGCAGGCCGACCGCGTGCTAGAAATCCTCGAAGGCAAGGGGCTGATCGAGGTCCGCCTGTTCCAGTTCGGCAAGGCCCCTACCAAGCACGTCCGCATCGTCCCCGAGGGGTTCCTGCGGGCTTGGAGAGCCGAGCTTGCCCGTGCGACTCCGACCGGGGCAGGGGAAGCCGCACTGTCCGATTTTCCCCAAAGGTCAAAATCCATTTCCACCAAAGGGCGAAATCCATCTGCCCCAAAGGTCAAAATCCATCTTCCCCAAAGGGGAAAATCCTTAGATACAGAGACTACCACAGAGACTACAGCAGCAGCATCGGGGCCGGCGCGCCCAGGCCCCACGGCCGACGCTGCTGCTGCCCTGGTCGAAGAACTCGTGTCCCACGGAGTCGGGCGGTCGGCCGCAAGGCGCTACGTCCGGGAGAAGCCCGAGACGTGCCGGCGGCAGCTGGAGTACCTCCCCTACGCCAAGTTCAGGACCACCGAAGGCGCCTGGCTGGCAAACGCCATTCGCGACGAGTACGGGCCGCCGCAGGGTTACGCCGAGGAACAAGCCCGGCTCGCCCGCGCGCGGCAAGCCGAGGAAAGGCAGCTCGCCAGGAAGGCCCACCAGCAGCACGGAGCTGCGATAAGAGAAGAGAAAACAGCCCGGCTGAGGGTTGCCTACCGGCAGCTCGAAAAGAAGGGCGGAGAAGCGTTCCGGGCGTTCTGCGAGTACGTCGAGCGGGAGCGGACGAGGACCGACCGCATCACCCTTCACCTGTCCCGACACAGGCGGCAGGACATGCTCGCCGCCTTCGACGACCCAGACCGGCGCTTGCAGCTGTTCGAGGCGTGGACCAACGCCGGGTCCGGGTTTCCCGTACCGGAGGCTGCTGCACCGGCGGCCGAGGGACCGCACCCGCCGGGCGGACCGTAGGCCACCGGGGTTGAGGGAAGGGGAGGCTTGTTTGCGGCACAAGCCTCCCGGAAAGCCGTCGTCCTGAAAACCCTCCTCGTGAAACTCAGAAGCAGCGTCGTTCGCTCCGGTTGCGAACCTTCGCAAAAACCTTCCCGTCCTGTTCGACCAACCTCCACCTGCCACCGCGGACCGGGGCAACTGTATTCTTCAGTTGCCCCTGCCCAATCCATAGCGGTAGCGGGCCGGAAACCACGTACCAGCGCTTCACTGCCTGGAGGCGGACTTCACCTGTCCACCGTCACTTCGCTGCCACAAGACGACCGCTCTCCCGAGCGAACCTCTTGAGGCCGCGTTCACTCCCTGCCAAGGGCCGGCGAACGAGGATTCATTCCCCGTCCGCCGGTACGTTATCGAAACGAGTTAAAACCCGTCCCCGCTTTCGTCGTTGCTTTGTGTCCGGCACCACCCGTAAACACGCAAACGAGGCCGCCACTGCCTTGCAGCAGTCCTCGCCGGATTCCCATCCACTCCTACTTGCGGGCCACTCCCAGACTGGGCTTTTCAAACACCGAGGAGACCTGATCCCCGGCACCGGAAGTACCACTCCCGGCCGCCACAGTCCTTCCCAGCTTAGCGATGACCTCCGTCCAGCCGATCACGTTCCTAGAGGGTGTTACCCCTCGGGCCTTGCACCGTATGTCCCGGGCTCCCGCCTGGGCATAGTTTCCGCCATGTTGGCGATTTCTGGGGACCGAACACAGAAGCATCCCCTTACCCGCCGGTGCAGGCTTTTCGCAATTCGGCGCCGTCTTCGGTTGGACTCACTGGCAAGCGCTTGTTGTCGCGCCTTTCATGGTTGAGCTATTCGTCGTCAGGTATTTACCCTGATCGCCGGGTGTGGTCTGCCACCCGGTCCCGCCTGTCACCAGGCCTGGAACTCCCCACGCCAGCCAAGTTGAACGAACCACTCGGGTCCGGACCCCTTGGGCAGGATTTGCACCTGCTTTGTGTCACCGCGGCCTTCCCCGCCAGATGGCGAAGAAGGTCGGTCGCTGTCGCCCCGGCTCCCGCGGCTTGCGGCCTCGGCCCCCAGGGCACATCCCATCGGATAGAATGTCGGGATTACTCTGACGACAGATGCTTCTGCGATACAAAGGCAGCGTGCATCTGCATGGTCAGGATTACTCCGACAAGCCTCCGTCGAGCACGGACAAGCGTGTCTCCACGCATCCGGCTCTACGGGTCGGCACCCTGGAGAGATGGTGAGTCTCTACCCTCCGGCCTGCTGGTGAGGCAGACTTTCCTGGGCGGTGCCGCCCATTTCGATAACGTCAGCGAAGCGTTTACGTCACTGACAACCGCGGCGTTGCCGCCGCCAGCACCACGATAGCGCGGCTGCGGACGCTAAGATAGGCCGGCCCGAATTCAAGGGGATAGGTCCGATGCACAATCGACTTTTCGGCGGCAACGGGTCCAGCAAGGGGTACACGAACGTCATCGAGCTGGGGCCGGGCTGGGTCCTGTTCGTGGCAAGCCAGTCTGACCCGCCCCCGGCCGAGGAACTGCCCTACGCCCTCAGCCAAGGGCTGGAGCAGTGGCTCCGCTCACAACCAGCCGTCCGCGTCCGCTCGACGCTGCCCATCCTCAAGGGCGGCGACACGATTGGCGTCCACGTCTGGTACGACACTGCGTGACGCGCAGCGCTTCGGCTCAAGAGGGCCAACCAACCGGGTAGAATACGGGGAATTGCAGTACGCCCGCGCGGGAAGGTTTCGAAAGGAGGTGGCAAGTTTCGACTTCACTCCGCGAGTTTCTCAGCTTCGTGTTCGCCCTGCCGTCCCTGCGTGAGGGCCACGACTTCTTCGAGGACGAATCGTCGTCGTTGATCTGCCTGGAGGCGCTTCTGAACCAGCAGGTCGGCATCGAGCGTGCCAGCGCCGCCGCCCTTGCCGTCCACCATCACTTCGCCCGGCCGGTCGCCGGCCTCGACCGCGAGTTGGGCGAGGCGACGGTTTGGCCGTATGCGGACGTGCCCTTGCGCCGCCCGGCCCGGAGCGTGCAGCGGCTCATCGAGCAGGAATTGGCCGCCCTCGCTGATGCCCGGCGCGTCCGCGTGAGCGACCTGCCGGATGCCGTGGTTGGCGCCCTCGCCAGCCTGGAGCGATACTACAACCGCCGCAATGCCTTCTTCGCGCCGCTACAGAAGGTCGAGTTGTCCCCGGAGATGGTGCGGGGCCTGTCCGCCGAACGCTTCCGCGAGATCACCGGGATGAACTTCCCGGCCGCCAACCTGGTCCAGCAACTGGCGTCCACCGCTGCCCTTCTGGAGATGAAGCGAGCTGCGCTACCCCCCACGCGGGCCGCCTTACGGGCGCTGGACCGCATTGGCGAGGAGACCGCCGACACGCTGCTCGTCTACGCTTTTCAGCAGCCTGCCCTGATCGTCGATGACTACCTGAAGCGTGTCCTGTACCGCCACTTCTTTCTGGACACGCCGAGGCCGACCCGGCGGGCGGTCGCGAAGCTCCTGAGTGCCCTTGTGCAAACGCACGACGAGGCGCACCGGCTGCACGCCCGGATGAACGAGGTCGGCGTCCTGTTCTGCTATGCCGAGAAGCCCGACTGCGCCCGGTGTCCACTCCGGGATTTCTCGTACCGGACCTGATCCATTCCCAACAGCCCTACCAGGCCTCGCCTTCGACAATCTCGAAGTCTTCGAGATGATAGCGGCTTGACACTTTAAGCGGACGCTGATCGTCGTTCGACTCGCGGACGGTCGCGAAGTATTTCTCGTCGCTCATCCCATCCAGCTGCACTTTCTGAAAAAACCTACAGGTGGACGGGCGTCATGCACAGCAACTTTGCCCGTGGCCGTGACAGCCGCCGAATTCCGCTGCTTCCAGGGCGCGGCCGCCACTGGAGAGGAAATGTCGCGCGCAACGTCCGACTCCTCCAGGCGTTGTGTCGCGCCGCTGACCAAGGGGCCGCCGTCGTCCCCGTTTCGCCGCCAAGCCCAAGATTCGCTGCAACCCGCCGCTGAGCCACAGCGCCGAACATTCGGCGCTCTTACTCAGCCGCCACGTACAGAGGTTTTCGCAGAAAGTGCAGCCCATCCAGGATAGCGCGTGCCTTCTTTTCCGCCTCCACGGGGTCCGTGCAGCCGCCCGCGTCCAGGGCGGTCATCCACTTGTCGTAGAGCGTCAGTTGGTTTCCCTTGGTGCCGATCTCATGCAGGCCGAAGACAAACTTGCCCGGACGGGCCGGAATCGGGAGGAACCCTTGCTCCGTTTCCGGGCCGACCACAGGATGGCCGAAGCTCACGGCCAAGCGCTCCTCGACCCCGTCAGGAGCGTCGAGGTAGCGCCGGTCGATGACGAAGGCCAGGCAGCGCCCTTCTGTCCCGAGTCTCTCGTCGTCGGGCTCGTGAAGCTGCCAGACTTCGTTGATCCGGTCGATGTTTGTTTGCTTGCGGTCGCTCATGGCGGTTGTCCTTCGATAGCTTCACCGTTCGCGCGGCGGCTGATCCACGACGCTATTGTAGCCGCGCTCGCCGCAGCTGACCTGCCCGCAGGAGGGCGAGCCAGGATACCCGCGACTTGCCGGGAACGAGTCGGAACGCGCAGAAGTCCGCCCGCGCGCCGCGGTGCAGCGGGGCTCAGGCGGTCAACGCCGAGGGCAGAGAAGGGCAGAGTTGGGCAGAGAAAAGCTTGAAAAATGGCCGAATTCTTGTAGAATATCAAAGACTTAGAAAGCCGTAAGCCACGAAAGGAACGTATTTTCCGCGATATTCACCCTCCGCACTTCTTGAATGGGGTTCAGGAGGTCGGAGGTTCGAATCCTCTCGCCCCGACATTCGGAAGGCCAGTCGTGACAACAGGTTGCGGCTGGCCTTCCTTCTTTGAAAACCGGGATTCCTGGCACTTGCCAGTTTTCGTTGCCAGTTTTCCGGGATACGAAGAAGGAAGGGAGAACGGTGAGACGCCAATCCACGACCGTTCCCCCTCCCGCGGATGCTACCGCAGCAAGAACCTTCTTGTTGAAAGGGGCATCCATGCCGCGTCAGCCGAAGCCATTTTTTCACCGGGGCTGGTGGGTCACCGACGTAGGGGGTCAGCGAACGAAGCTCGCCGAAGGCAAGCCCAACCGCAAGGAGGCCGTGCAGGCTCTCCGCGAGTTGCTCGCGAATTCTGCCTACGCCCCGCAGGGCAAGACCACCCCGCAACTGGCGGTCTGGGAGTTGTGCGAGAAGTTCCTGGACTGGGTCGAGATCCACCGGGCCGAAAAGACGTTCGCCGATTACAAGGACTGGCTGGGCCGCTGGGTCAAGGAACACGGCAAGCGGCGGGCGAGGGAGATTCGCTCGCTGGACCTGGAGGGATGGAAGACCGACCTCAAGCAACGGGGACTGTCGAACTGCACCGTCAACCATGCCATCGTCGCGGTGAAGACGTGCTGGAGTTGGGGCCTGAAGCACGACCTGCTGCCCCGAAACCCGCTGCAAAAGGTGCCGAAGTTGCACGCCGAGGGCAGGGAAAGGGTCTTTACCGGCGATGAGTTCTCGACCTTCTTGCGAAACGGCGATCCCCTGTTCCGCCAAGTACTCCTCTTCTTCCGGCTCACTGGCATCCGGCCGGGCGAGTTCTGTCGCCTGAAGTGGGAGGAAGTGGATTTCGACAATCACGTTTTGGTCATCCGACAACACAAGAGCCGTCGGACGGCCAAGGTCAAGAAGCCCCGCATCATTCACCTGCCCCCGGCCGCGGAGAAACTGCTCCGCTGGCGCCTGGACCACTACGGGCGGGGCGAACGAGTTTTCCTCAACAGCGACGGGCAGCCGTGGCAGTACAACGCCCTGCGCTGTCGCATCAGGCGGCTGCGGGAGAGGGCCGGGATCGAGCCTGACGAGAACGGCGAGCAAATCGTGCTGTACACGACCCGACACACCTTCGGGTCGCGGGCAGCTGCGGCGGGTGTGTCCGACCGCCGGCTGGCGGAACTGATGGGGCACACCGACCCCAAGATGACGCAAAAATACATCCATCTGGCGAATCCCGACCTGCGGAAAGCCGCCCTTGAGGCCACGGCGACTATATTTCCCCGAAGTGCCGACTCTTGATCTTCCGCTTGTGAACCGGGATCTCGGGCGGGGCTCCGGCCCCGCCCTTTTTCTTCTCCATCCAGGCAAAAAAGTCTGCTTTTGCAATCCGGTAATGAGGATGTAGAGCGGTGCCAGTGTCTGAGGCGGGGAGACTGCCCGCGCGGACCGCTCGCCGGATGGTGGTCGCAGAGAGGCCGGAAAGCGCCGCCGCTTCCTTGATGGAGAGGTACTCCTTCGCAGGGCTGGCGACTGCGGGCTTAGTGACTGTCCCATAAGGGGGTGTTTCCATAAGTCTAAGGGATGCGAGACCATACGTATCCCAGCGACGTGACGGATGAGCAGTGGGCGTTGATCGAGTCGCTCATCCCTGTCTATCCCGGTGGCCGACCCCGCA
>JAANMX010001098.1_pt1 | contig 32283 bp, 28 predicted proteins | sample 7279681 | NCBI WGS metagenome assembly JAANMX01 (sample SAMN14094542, study PRJNA606508) | bioreactor metagenome | isolation source: A lab-scale SPAN reactor treating ammonium-rich wastewater day 351 | place: Ireland: Galway | collected 2018-01-01 | reverse complement strand
CTCGCCGGCCTTCAGCGCGACGGGTTTCAACCAGGCTAGCTTTGATGCCGCAAATCCGCAGTACGTCGCGATCGTGGGTGGAACAGGCTTTACGCCAAATACGGTGTATCGTCAGTTCGCGATCCTTGGTATCGATCTGAATACGTCCTCGCTGAGTTCGCTGCCGATCCTGACCCCGGCGCAGTTGGCTACGATCCAAAGCGCGATCCTCGCTGCGACGACAAACCCGCCGGCAAACCTCGGGATCTTCCAGGGAGCGAACTTCATCGGTATCGCACCTGATTTCAAGAACCCCGAATCGTTCCAGTTCGGTTTTGGCGTCGAGCATCAGCTGACGTCGAAGTTCACATTCGGTATCGATTATTCCCAGGTGAACACGATCCATCTGCAGAGGAATCGCGACATCAATTTGCCTGCTCCGACCGGCGTCGATCCTGTTACGGGACGCGTCCTCGTCAACCGCAACCTTCGGCCGATCCGCAGCATCGGCACTTTGCAGATGCGTGATTCGTCGGCCCGTTCACTTTATAGAGCATTGACGATCCGTGCGAACTACAAGCAGAAATGGATGCGGGTGAATATGTACTACACGCTTTCGCGTTCGCTTTCGGATGACGACAACGAACGCGATTCAGGTGGCGTCAAGTATGACAATCCGTACGATCTGAGGTCTGAGTATTACAACTCAAATATGGATCGTCGGCATCAATTTGTTGCCAACCCGATCTTCTTCCTTCCGTGGGATTTCGAAGTATCGAGCGCGATCCGTTTGCGTTCGGGTTCACCGGTCGATGCTCGTGTCGGCTCTGATCTGAACGGCGACGGCAATTCGAACGAGCGCCCGATGATCGTCCCCGGCGTCGAGCTGAAGAGGAACTACTACACGAATCGTCCGATCTACGATGTCGATATGCGTGTTCAGAAGAGCTTCAAGTTCGGCGAAACGCGGCGTCTGGCCCTTTCAGCGGAGTTCTTTAATGTTTTCAACCTTTCGAACGTTCAGTTCAGCGGATCGGCTACGACAAATTTCTGTTCGAACACCGCCGCGAATTGCGGTCTGAATGGTCCGACGAATATTAACTTCCTGAATACGATCCAGCAGAATCCGTCCGCATCGAATTACGGAAAACTCAACCTCTCGGGCCTTAATCCGGGAAGCCAGGTCTTCCAGATGCAGCTCGGAGCTCGACTTTACTTCTAACCAAGGTTCGGCGGGCGCTATTTGCCCGCCCGCACCCTTTTTCAATAGACGCTGCTTGGGATCGATACGATAACGGCCCGAGCAGCGTTCTTTTTTTCTCATACACGGGCGGCTTGCTATACTTCCAAAGTCTTTCGTTATGCGTATCCTGCAAATAACATCGGCGAAGAACTTTGGCGGCGGCGAGCGGCATTTTTGCGACCTCGCTTTTGGCCTGAAGGAGCGCGGGCACGAGGTCTTCGTGGCCATTCGTCCCACGAATCAATGGCAGGATCGGCTTGACCTTATCCCGAAAGAAAATATTCTCTTCGTCTCGATACGAAACTCGTTCGGGATGTTCAGCGCAAAGCGGATCGCGACCTTCATCGAACGAAATGATATCGATATTCTGCATGCTCACGTCGCTCGCGATTATCTCGCAGCGTCCGTCGCAGCTCGGATCGCGAAAAGGGCAAAGCTCGTCGTAACGCGGCACGTTCTCTTTCCGCTCAAGCCTTTTCACAAGATCGCGCTCAAGAACGTCGATGCTGCCGTTGCGGTGTCGCCGGCGGTTGCGACCGAACTTGCTAACATTTTTCCACGCAACAAGATACATACGATCCCGAACGGATTGGACGTCAGGCTGCCCGCAAATTCGGCCGAGCTCGGACGCGAGTTTCGGGTTTTTCACAATATACCGCTCGATGCTCCGCTCGTGCTTGCCGTCGGTGAGCTAAAACCGCTAAAGGGCCAGATCGACCTTGTTCTGGCGGCGGCCGAGGTCGTCAAGAAGGTCCCGAACGCGCACTTTTGCATAACCGGCGTGGACAATTCTAGCGGACGCCGTTTTCGCCGAGAGTTGCGAAGGCTTGCTTCGACGCTCGGCATCGGTGAACGTTTTACATGGCTTGACTGGATCGAGGACACGCGTCCGGCTTTCGCGGCTGCGGACCTTTTTGTTTCGCCATCGCATTCGGAAAGCTTCGGCCTAGCGATGCTTGAAGCTATGGCATCGCAAAAGGCAGTCATCGCAACACGTACAGAAGGTGCCGTAACGCTGATCGACGACCCAAAACTACTTGTTCCCGTTAATGAACCAGTCGCAATGGCGACGGCCATCGCGGATCTGCTTCCGAACGCCGAAGAACGCGAGAAGGTCGGTGTGAGATTGCGTAGCCGTGCGGAAACGGAATTCTCGCTTGCGAGGTTCATCGACGGCCACGAAAAGCTTTATGATGAACTGCTCGGTGCCCGCTCAGAGAGCGCTTAGCAGATTAAAAACTGGACCCTTGACGGTCATATTTTTGAAACCCTATGAGGAAAGCGATTTTTTTATCCCTGATCGCAATATTCGTGTCTCTTAACATATTTGCCCAAACTCCCCAGGAACTTGCGGATGCGTGGGATGCCACGCACATAACGGATAAAGAACCGTCGGACGTTCGGCATGCAGACCTTAAAGTCTATATCGAGAAACTTCGTGAGCAGGGCGTCAAGGTCGGCGAGGTTGGCCGCAGCAACGCCGGCCGCGAGATCTATCAGATGGAATTTGGCAGCGGTCCGACGAAGGTTTTTCTTTGGTCGCAGATGCACGGCGACGAACCGACCGCTACCTCAGCGCTCGTCGATATATTTTCTTACCTTGCGACACACAAGGATGTGCCGTGGGTCAAAGAATTTGCGGCGAAGCTCACAATCCGTGCGGTTCCAATGCTGAATCCCGACGGTGCGGAACTCTATCAACGCCGCAACCTCCAGGGCATCGACATTAACCGCGACGCACTGAATCTTGCGACACCCGAGGCTCGGCTTCTTAAGTGGCTGCAGAACAGTTGGCAGCCGGACATCGGCTTTAACCTGCACAATCAGCAGGAATTGACCGCGGTCGATCACACGGGTAAGCAGGCGTCGATCTCGTTCCTCGTCGTTTACGGCGATCCGGCGAAGACCGAGACCGCCGGAATGCTCCGGAATAAGCGGATCGTCTCGGCGATGACCAAGGCGATCGAGACGTTCATTCCCGGCCATATCGCGCGGTACGGTGATGATTGGACGCCGACGGCATTTGGCGATAATTTCTCGGCGTGGGGCACGCCTGTGATATTGATCGAGACCGGTGCTCTCGTCGGACAAAAGGAATTGTATTTAGCGAAGATCAATTTTATAGCGATAATGACGGCGTTCTCGTCGCTTGCGACCGGTTCGGAGGCGACGGGCTCGACACTGACTTACGACACGCTGCCGCGAAATGCGTCCGGTACGCTTGTAAACTTCATTTTCCGGAATGTTGAGGCTGCGCCGAAAGGAAACAAGCCGGTTGTAGCGGTCGATATCGCTGCGGTCGCCGCACGCCGTCGGGCGAGCTTTACAACATCGATCAGAATATCGAGAGTCGGAAATGTCGGCGGGCTGACCGGACTCGAGGAATTTGACGCTGCCGGATTCTACGTCGTCCAAAGGTTCGGCAGCCTTGCGCCGGGAAAGCTTGCCGAGCTGTTCTTTTATAAGAAAGACCGCGTGGTCGACTGGAAGGCTCAGGATATAATAGAAAAGTTCGAACCGGACGCGATCTTCTCAGCAGGATCCTGGACAAAAGGTGAAGGCGTGGTGCCGAAGATTCAACGCTAGAAACTGTGCTGCGGTTGCTCAAGATCAATAACATCGCCCTTATCGACGATCTCGAGATCGAGTTCGGCGACGGGCTGAATCTGTTGACCGGCGAAACCGGCTCGGGAAAGTCGATCATTGTTGACGGTCTCGGAGCACTTTCGGGTGAGCGCATTTCATCTGACCTTATAAAACAGGGCGAATCCGCGGCCCGCATCGAAGGCGTCTTTTCGATCGAGCTTTCGTCCGGGGACGCCGCGATATTTGCGGAGGCGGGCGTCGAAGCGGCCGACGATGAGATCATCGTGCGGCGGGAATTATCATCGTCGGGCAAGAATCGCATTTTCGTCAATGACCGCCTCGTCACGCAGAATTTTCTAAAACGTGTAGGCCATCTTTTCGCTGAGATCAGCGGCCAGGGCGAACAGGCCGTTCTCTACGATCAGCGTTCGCACCTTTCGATGCTCGATGCAGCGGCCGATGTTGAAAAGGAACTCGCGGCCGTGGGCAAAGCATTCCAACATTGGGCCGAGATCCGCCGCGAGCTCGACGGGCTCAACGAGGATGAATCGGCGAAGCTCCGCTCGCTAGATATCTTGCGTTTCGAGATCGAAGAGATCGAGCGTGCAGGCATACGCGTCGGCGAGGAGGAGGAGCTTGAGGCCGAGAAGCTCCGAGTTGTAAATTCCGAGAAACTTGCTGTCGCAAGTGACGAGCTTTCCGACACGCTTTACGATTCCGACCTTTCGACGATCACTACACTCGACCGTGCTTCCCGGCGGCTTGCGGAACTTGCCGAATTCGATGATGCGTTCAAGGAGTTTGACGAGGGCGTTGCGTCCGCACGAGCCGTGATCGAAGAGCTTGCGGCAACTGCGAGACGGTTTCGCTCGACGCTTGAGGTCGCTCCCGGCCGGCTCGACGAGATCGAGACGAGGCTCGCGGAGCTATCAAGGCTCAAGCGAAAATACGGCGGCAGCATCGATGCCGTTCTTGAACACTACAATGCTTCAAAGCAGAAGTTTGACTCGATCGAGATGTCGGGCCAAAGAGAAAATGAGTTGCGAGAACAGCTTGCGTTGGCTGAGACCGAATACAATAAAGCAGCGGACAGGCTCTCAAAAAAAAGAGCCGCTGCAGCGGCGAAGTTCAAAGCGGCCGTTGAGAAGGAGCTTGCCTTCGTCGCTCTGGAAAAGGCCGTATTTGACGTGCGTTTGACCGAGCGTGAAAAGTTTTCCGCCGAAGGCAGCGAACACGCGGAATTCTATTTTTCGGCAAACCCCGGGGAACCCGCAAGGCCGCTTGCGAAGGTCGCGTCGGGCGGTGAGGTTTCGCGTTTGATGCTTGTGCTGCGAACGGTAAGCGGCAAAAAAGAGACCCAGCGAACCGCCGTTTTTGATGAGATCGACATCGGTATCGGAGGCCGCGTTGCCGAGGCGGTCGGCCGCAGATTGCAGAAACTTGCCGCAAACCAACAAGTGCTTTGTGTAACTCACCAACCGCAGATCGCGTCGCTCGCCGATCATCATTTTGTCGTAGAGAAATCAATACGATCGAACACGACGAAGCTTTCGGTTCGAGAGCTTGATAGTTCTGAACGGATCGACGAAGTTGCCCGAATGCTCGCCGGTCGAGAGATAACCGAAGCTGCCCGCGAGAACGCAAAGGCGATGCTTGCCGCCGCAAAATAAATGACAATGAACGCTGAAATCCTTGCAAATGTAATTCGTGGGAACAACGTAGAATCGGTCCACGCAGGCCATCTTGCGGTCGTTGACGGCGAAGGCAACACGGTGCTCGTAAAAGGCGATCCCTCGGTGGCGACGTACTTTCGCTCTGCCGCGAAACCTTTTCAGTTCATACCGAATCTGACAAGCGGTGCCGCCGATGCTTTCGGCTTTGACGAGCGGGAAGTTGCTCTTGCCGTCGCGTCACATTCGGGCGAGGATATGCACGTCGAGGTTGCCGCATCGATGCTTGCGAAGGCCGGGTTTAGCGAGAGCGATCTGCGGTGCGGGGCGCACTTTCCGTTCGATTCCGCAACGTCGGCGAGGATGAAACGCGCCAGTGAAGAACCGACGCAGCTTCACAATAACTGCTCGGGAAAGCACGCCGCGATGCTCGCATTCGCAAAGCACATCGGCTCGGGGACCGATGAATATGAATCGCCGGAGAATCGCATTCAAGGAAGGATACTTCGGTGCCTAAAGGACTTTGCCGAGACGGAAGATATCTCACTCGGAACCGACGGCTGTGCCGCCCCGAACTTTTGCCTTCCCGTAGCGGCGATGGCTAAGAGTTTTGCGAACCTTGTGAATCCCGCACGTTTTCCGGAGATCACGCAGTCGGCATGCAAGCGTATAGTCGCCGCGATGACTGAATATCCTGAGCTCATCGGCGGTTCGACACGCCTCGATACGACGCTGATGCGTGCAGGTAACGGTTCGCTCATTTCAAAGGTTGGGGCCGATGGCGTTTGGGCGTGCGGCATCGTGCCGTCCGAGAAATATCCGAGCGGGCTCGGCATTGCGTTGAAGATCGCCGACGGCGACGATATGCGCGGACGCCCGGTCGTTGCCGTCGCGATCCTAAAGAAACTCGGTATTTTGGAAGCCGATGCGATGCCCGACCTTTCACCGATGCCGATCAAAAACAGACGTGGCGAAACTGTCGGCCGTATCGAAGCCGTCGAGCTCTGATGAGCAAAAGCCTGACAGCAAGACAATTCACACCCGAAGATCGGGAAGCTCTGCTCGCCTTTCTCGGCAGGGTTTACGCGGCTGACCCTCGTCGCGGGAATCGCGAATTCTGGGAGTGGCATTACCTTAAAAATCCATACACGAAGACGGACGATCTTCCGATCTGGATCGCACTCGACGGCGAGAAGATCGTTGGTCATCTCGCCGCTATAGAGACCGAGGTGAAGGTCGGGCGAGGTACGCATCCGACGATCTGGATCCTCGACCTGATCATTGATGAGAATTACCGCCGCCGCGGCATCGCAAAACGACTTGTCGAATTTGCGGAAGAGTTTCGCGAGATCCGTCTCGGCATCAACACGCACGAGCAGCATTCACCCGAACTTCTCGAATCCCGCGGCTGGAAGATCGTTACGTCGATCCCGCGTTACACGCGAGTTCTGTTTCCCGGGAACGCATTCTTTTCCGGCTCCGGACCGCAGTCCTTCTTGCGGAAAGCCGCGAACTCTTTTTCCTCATTTCGGCGTCGGGCGATCGAGCAGAACACCGCGAGAACGGGCGAGGTCAGACATATAGAGCGGTTCGACGAAGCCGCTGACGCATTATGGGAGCAAGCCTCAGGCTTGAGTTCGTGCGTCGCCGTCCGCCGCTCAGCATTTCTCAACTGGCAGTATTTTGAGCAGCCGAACAAAAGATTTGATGTGCTTGGTGTCTATTCACGGGAAGAGCTCTTGGGCTATGTCGTGCTTTATTTCCGTGCACCGAATTCGCAGGGCATTGTTGAAAAGGCCGCGATCAGCGACCTCTTCTTCACTGCCGCAGAGGTTGCGGACGATCTGCTAAATGCCGCTCTAAAATTCGCAGTTGAGAGGCGCATCGGGCGCGTCGTAACCGATATGCTCGGCAAGGACGCGGAAGGCGCTCTGACGCGTCATGGCTTCTTCAAGACAAAAAGCCCACTGCTCCTCATGGTGAAGTCCGCGGTTTCCAACGACCTCGTTCTCGAGCCGTCGCAGTGGTTCGTAACCCGCGGTGATTCCGACACGACGATCTTCGAGACGCCGAACATCATCACGAGCTGACTCTTTGAGTTCGAATGTAGGTTTGGATGCAAAACTCCTTGCCTAGCCTGTATCTAATCGGATACACTTATCTTGTGAACAATTTCCTCCGTACGCCTGAGTTCGATAAATGGCTGTCAAAGGTTCGTGACCCGATTGCTAAGGCGCGGATAGTTGCCAGGATCAGGTCCGCTGAGGCCGGTAATTTCGGTGACTGTAAGCCGGTCGGAGACGGTATCTCGGAAATGAGGATCCACGTCGGAGCGGGCTACCGAGCATACTATTACCGCCGCGGCAAAGTTCTCTATTTGCTTTTGTGCGGGGTGACAAGAGTTCGCAGAAGCGTGATATTCGCGAAGCGAAACGGATCTTGAAGGGTTTGGATGAACGATATGAAGAAGATAAAACCATTTGACGCGGCAGACTATCTCGACAGCGAAGCGGTTATCGCAGAATATCTGAATGCTGCTCTTGAAGATCCGAATCCTGATGTCTTTCTGACAGCCATCTCAGACGTGGCAAAGGCGCGCGGCATGAGTAAGCTTGCGAAAGACACCGGTCTTGGACGCGAAAGCCTCTACAAAGCTCTATCGCCCGGAGCGAAGCCACGATATGATACGGTACTCAAATTGATCCGAGGCCTTGGTGTCGACCTTCGCGCGTCTCCGGTAAAGCGTTAACTACGACCGCTGCCTAGACTCCGATCTGGCCGTAGAGTTTTGAAAACTCTTCGCGGCCGAACGCCTTGTCAAGCCACAGATTCGTGAGTTTCTCCTGAATACTGTTGGCTTTTAGGCGTTCGTTGAGATTCTTGAAATCAACAAAATCAAGTGCCTGATCCTGATTGAAACACGAGAAGACGAAGAATTCCTCGCCCGTGTGCGGATTGACGTGCCGCTGAAGGCATTGTGCGCAGACCTCTTTCATCATGCACTGCATCGGCGAGTTGATAGAACCGATCGCAACGTGGTCCGGTTTTAGAAACGGCTTGAGTGTCGTGTGCCGAGCTTCGCGAACGCCGTTCATCATACGGTCGCTTCCGATCGCAATTATGCGGTCAATCTCGCTTAGTTCGACCGATCTCTCACCGAGTTTCCCTTCACCATAGGCGATCATCGCCTGGACGATATTCCCGCGGAAGTGCGCATCTTGTGGGCGAGCCGGCACGATAGCATCGCCGAAGTCCGTGGCCCAAATGATCTGATCGGTCGCGCCTTCGATCTCTTCGCGTTTGAACAGATCCTTGCCGTCCTTATAGCCGGCAAAGTATATGACCTTGTTGCCGTTATCGCGTATCGCTTTCGCGATCGAGAAGAGAACGGCGTTGCCCAATCCGCCGCCCGCAAGAAGCACGTTCTCGCCGGTCGGAATCTCGGTCGGCGTTCCGGTCGGCCCCATCACGAGGACCTCTTCGCCCTCTTTCAGAAGCGAGCAGAGCCTGGAAGACGTTCCCATTTCGAGCACGATCATCGAGAGCAAACCCTTGCCGACGTCGACCCAGGCTCCGGTCAGCGCAAGGCCTTCCATCAGGAATTTCGAACCGTCAACCACGGGTGCCGTCGTCTCAAAATTCTGCAGCCGATAGAACTGGCCGGGTTCGAATTTGCGTGCCTGAACCGGTGCTTTAACGATGATCTCGACGATCGTCGGCGTAAGGCGTTCGACCTTTACGACGAATGCACGCAGCTGTTCGTCGAGCGTCGCTTCGAGCCGGTCGAATATCGCGTCGCGTTCTGCCTGCGGCATTTCCCCTCGGCTTGCGATCTCGTTCTGGAAAAGATGCACAACGTGTTCATAGCCATGTTTGGCCGATGCCATAGCGCGGACGACGTTGCCGGCGTATTTCGGATGATTGTCGCCGTAATAGCTGATGAATTTGCCGCCGCTGTTGTAGGACGTAAAGAAACCCGTTTCGCCTTTTGCGGCCTCGACGAGTTCGACCTTGCCGTCCACATTGTGCACCGCGTTGAACGGCTTAAAGAACTGCCGCCACTCGTCCATCTGAAAAGTGCCGGGTTTTTCTTTTTCGTAAATCACGTTCGGCGACGTTCCGGCGGCGACGCAGACGGTGCGTGCCGGGAATTCGCGAATGTCACCCGTCGGTTTGAACTTTCCGGTCTCGGCGTCATGCTCGAGCCGCTCGAATTTGATCGCCTTAACGGCGTTGAATTCATCCGGAACGGCTTCGGTCGGGTTCATACATTCAACGAAATCAATACCTTCCTCGAGTGCCTTCTGGACCTCTTCGTGATTGAGCCTGTATGCAGGCGAATCCTGCAGACGCTTGCGATAAACGAGCGAAACGCCGCCCCAGGATTTGATAAGCGGCACGAAATTCGGTTCTTCGCCCGCTTCTTTTGCGCGTACGCGTTCGGCGCGGATATCGCGTCCGTGAGCAAGGAATTCCGAGAGAGCATTTTTCTCTTCCTCGTCGAACTTCGCAAAAACTGCCTCTTCGCCGAACTCGTCCACGATCTCTTCATAGCGTCCGAGCATCTTTTCGCACTGCACCGGATAGTAAGCAAACAGCTCGGTAGCCGTATCGATGCCCGTCAGTCCGCCGCCGATCACAACGGCCGGCATCCTAACCTGCAGGTTCGAGAGCGTGTCCTTTTTGAACGCGCCTGTCAGCTGCAACGCCATCAAGAAGTCGGATGCCTGGCGAATGCCGCGAATGAGATTGTTCTTCATCGGCACGATCGTCGGACGGCCCGCACCGGTCGCGATCGCGATATGGTCGAACCCGTAATTCCATGCATCTTCGATAGTTACGGTTCCACCGAAGCGAATGCCGCCGTATGCACGAAAGCGCTTACGGCGCGAGAGCATAAGCTGGACGATCGTCAGGAAGTTCTTGTCCCAACGGACCGTGATGCCGTATTCCGAAACGCCGCCGAAGCCCGACAAGATGCGCTCGTCGAGCGGCTGCGTGATCTCATCGATATCCTGTATCGGCTTCGGACACTCTCTGCCGAGCGAACCGGTCCAGTTGTCCGGAAGCGGTTCGATCTTCAATCCATCGATGCCGACGACGCCGAATCCTTCGTTAAGCAGGTAGTGCGCGAGCGTGTAGCCTGCAGGGCCAAGGCCGACCACGAGAACATTTTTGCCCGAATACGGCAGCTGATACGGCCGTCGGCAATTCAGCGGATTCCAACGCGTGAGCAGGCTGTAGATCTCAAAGCCGTAGGGAAGTTTGAGAACGTCCGTCAGAACCGAGGTCTCCGCAAGCGGAATGTTCACAGGGTCCTGCTTCTGGAAGATGCAGCCCTTCATACAGTCATTGCAGATGCGATGGCCAGTGCCTGCGCACATCGGATTGTCGATCGCGACAAGAGCAAGTGCACCGATGGAATCGCCCTGTTTCTTGACCATGTGCATCTCGGAGATGCGTTCGTCCAGCGGGCAGCCTTCTGTCGAAATGCCGAGCGGATTGCGTTTCAGCGTGCCGTCCGCTTCGTGAAGCCCGGTTGAGCAACTGTCCTTGCCGCGTTCGTGGCAGATCAGACAATAGTCGATCTCAAAAAGCGCATCGCGCATCGTGCCGCGATCGTCCGTTAATTTGAAGCCGTCACGGCGGCGAAGTTCATCTTCCGAACCGCGGATCACATTCTGAAAATCCGGCATCGGATGAATGAGATGGACGAGGTTCTGATAGTTGAGAGCGTGCGGCACCTTGAAGCTGTACCATTTACGGCTTTTCGCGGCGAACGCGGCCGCGGTCCATGCCTCGATGATGTCGAGAGCGGCCTTTACGGTTAGCTGATCACCGGTCGCATCTTCAGCGACCACAAACGCCGCGTATGCCTTGCCGAAAGCCGTGTCCTTGTGCGCGTCATAGGCTTTTGTCACACGTGCAATCGTGTCCTGGACCGACGGCGGCATCTCGTCGTGCTCTTTCTTCAAGAATTCTTCAGCATCGAGCAGGCGGCAGGTTATCTCTGAGATCGATAGTTCCTCGTCGTGAACTAACGTTTCGTCAAACGCGGTATTCCGAAGCTCGGTAACGGCGCGCCACAGCTCGGCTTCGTTGAGTTCGGCGAGCTGCTCGGGTTTGTATTTCTTGGAAGCACGACGTTGAACGAAGAACTTATATCGCCAAACCGGATTTTGGACCGTTATGTCGCGCGAAAGGTCTTCGCGTTCGGGCCCGATGCGGAACAGCCGGGCGATGAATTCTGAAAGAAAAGGGGCAGCGTCGGTCAGTATCCTTGATTCGACCTTTCGCTCAAAACCTTTGCCGCGGGAGGCGATGTATTTCTGCAGGGCGTCGCCGATAACCGGCTCTTTTTCGAGCACGTCGGCGTAAAATACATCAGCAAGTTCCTTGAGCTTATTGGCGTTGAAGAGGTCGGCGAACGTAAAGCCCGCGATGCCAAGCTCAAAGTTATTTTCGGTTACAAAAGCGTCAGACATATTGGCGAACACAACGGACAGTTTCCATTATCTCTATTAAACCTAATAGTCTAACACTCGGCTTCGTACGGCATCAAAGCGGTGTCTGCCAGCAAATGTCAGTATATCGGCGCTTCGCCGGGCGGGCGTGTATTCCAGCGTTTGTGCGTCCAGATCCATTGATCGGGTGCGAGCCTTATGAAGGATTCCATTTCTGCCGTCATTTCGGCGGTAAGACGGTAGATCTCGGCGTTGCGGTCGCTAACGGGCGTTTTCGAAGGCTCGATCATCGAGCCGTAGCGCACGACATATTTCATTTTTCCGTCATCCCAGACGCAGCACATCGGCATGATCATCGCGTTAGTACGCATCGCAAGCATCGCGAGGCCTCGTGTCGTACAGGCTTCAACACCGAAAAAAGGCACAAATATTCCGTCCTTCGGGTGCATATTCACGTCCGGCAGGGCTCCCAGAATGCCGCCGGTCCGAAGCACTTCGAACGCGGCAGATACGGAATTCGTCTTGTTGATCGAGCGGTTCCCAAAGCGTGAGCGGAGGCGTGCGACAAGTTCCTCGATCTTCGGATTATCGAGCGGCCTCGCAAGATACGTGAGCGGTTCGCGTGCAGCCGAATACGCGAAAACGCCGATCTCCCAGTTGCCGAGATGCGGCCCGACGAGGATCATTCCGCGGCCATTTTCACGCTCAGCCTCGATGCGTTTGCCCTCGGGCGAACCTTTGAATTCAGCGTTCTCGAACTCAAACTCAACAAGTCTATCGAGCTCGCCGCGCGTCATCTTCTCGAACTGGCTGAATTCGCCCAGCACGCGGCCGAGGTTTGCAAAAGACGCTTTTAGAAGAGATTCGCGTTCCGCAGCAGTTTTCTCCGGAAAGGCGATCGTGAGGTTTTTAAGAGCGACATCCTTTCTGCCGCCCGTTACAAAATAGAAGAGTTTTGCGAGGAAAATGCCAACCCTAACAGCGAGCCTACGGGGCAAGATCGACAAAATGCCTAGGATCGCACGCAAGGGCAGATACTCGGCCCAAACCTGAAAGGTCGTCTTCTTCGCCATCTGCGATAGAGTTTAACCCGTCAGCCGTCAAACCTGCGAAAGGCAAGTACCGCATTCAGGCCGCCAAAAGCGAATGAATTCGAGAGAGCGGCCTCGACAGCCTGCGGCCGTGAATCGTTCGGAATGACGTCGAGGTCGCATTCAGGATCGGGCACATTGAAGTTCGCTGTCGGCGGCAGTACCTCATTCTTGATCGCGAGGATCGTTGCCGCGGCCTCGATCGCACCGGCGGCACCGAGCGAGTGCCCGGTCATAGATTTTGTCGAGCTGATCGCCAGCTTTTCTGCGTGGCTGCCGAACGTGTCGCGGATCGCTTTGCACTCATTCGAATCATTGGCCTGAGTCGCCGTTCCGTGTGCGTTAATGTAGCCGATCTGTTCGGGAGCAAGCTTTCCGTCTTCGAGCGCAAGGCGCATCGCCTTCGACGCACCGGCAGAGGCGGGCATCGTCAAATGATGTGCGTCGGCAGACATTCCGAATCCGACGACCTCAGCGTAGATCTTTGCCCCGCGGGCCTTTGCCGACTCCAGCTCTTCGAACACGAACATCGCTCCGCCCTCGCCGAGGATCATTCCGCTGCGGTCTTTCGAGAACGGACGACAAGTGTCTGCCGAGACGACACGCATCGTCTCCCACGCATGAAGATTTCCTGTGCAGATCGGAGCCTCGCTCGCACCCGTGAACGCAGCGTCGAGCGTGCCCTGCCGAATAAGCCAGAACGCCTGCCCCATCGCATGATTTGCAGAGGCACACGCGGTCGATGTCGTGAACGTCGCACCGGTCAGGCCGAATTCCATCGAGACCTGGCTCGCAACGGCGTTGCTCATCGCTTTTGGAATGGCGACGGGCGGCTGCCGGCGAATTCCGTCCGCATATAGTTTTTTGTAAAGCGCGTCCTCGGTCATCTTGCCGCCGAGACAGGAACCTGTGATTACGCCTGTGCGGTCTTTGAACGTGTCCGTCAACTCGACGCCGCTATCTGCGAGAGCTTGTCGTGCCGCGGCAACTCCGTATTGGGAAAATGGGTCGAGCCAGAAAAGGAGCTTCTCGTCAAAGATCTCTTCGGGGTTGAAGCCGCGCACTTCGGCCGCCTTGTGAAACCGCAGATCCGAGGTATCCACCTTTTCGATCTCACCTATCCCGGATCGGCCTTCTCGGAGCGAATCCCAGAATGAGGCAAGATCGTTGCCGATGGGCGAGATGACGCCCATACCGGTTATTACAACTCTACGCATTTAGGTCTATGATGCCGCGTCCTTTTCTTCCTTGAGCTTTGTCTGTTGAGCGGCGAATTCTTCTGCGGCAACGGCATTTGGGTCGATACCCTTTGCTTTCATATCGATGAGGGCTTCGATGCCCTCGACCGCTTGCCGGACGCTCTTCATCTCCTGCACCTTGTTGTCCGGCACGACGAGGTCAAATTCCTCTTCAAGTTCGAAGATCAGGTTCAAGCCGTCAAGCGAGTCGAGCCCGAGCTCGTCGAACGTCGTGTCCATCGTGATCTCATCACGGGGAACCTTCTTGAAGTCCGCAAATACTTTTATAACACGGTCGGCAACGGTTAATTCTGACACGGTTTTGATCCTCTCAAATCAGGTTTGCTTTCGAAACAAGCGAGGGATCGGCTTGCTTCGCCCGACACCCTCGCGTTGAACAAGAAGGATACATTTTGTCGCCCGCAAATACCAGAATTGACTCTTATCGGCCATTGCGGCGGCAATTCTCCGAAGACTTACAAAACTCTTACAAACCATTGGCGTTCAAGCTGTTACGCTTGAATTGTCGGAAAAAAACCGTGCCGCCTTACGGCCGGAAAATTCAAAATATAGGACTTATTGATCAACGTGGAAAATATTATTGATTTCGAACCTGTCGATCGCAGGAAATGGAACTGGAACACGATCTTCTTTGTTACGGTATTCCACATCTTTGCGGTCTGGTCGATCTTTACGATGTCTTGGGCTAATGCCGCGGCGTTCCTCGTAACGTGGTGGATCTCAGGCAGCTGGGGCATCGGCCTCGGATATCACAGGCTCTACACGCACCGTGGATTCAAGGCACCGCGTTGGCTAGAGCATTTCCTGGCCGTTTGCGGCACACTTGCACTGCAGTCCGGGCCGATCTCTTGGGTTACGACGCACCGGCTGCATCATGCTTTCACCGAGACCGACCGCGATCCGCACAGCCCACTCAATGGCGTCTTCTGGGCACACATGGGTTGGATCTTCCGCGGAACCGCGCAGGTACAGCCGAAGAGCGTCCGCGACCGTTATTCGCCGGATCTGCTCCGCGACCCGTTTCTCGTTTTTATCGACAAATACTATTACGTTACCTCGATCGTCGTCGGAATCGGGCTCTTCGCGATCGGCGGATGGTCGATGGCCCTTGCCGGCATCTTCCTGCGTACGGTCGTCGGCTGGCATTCGACGTGGCTTGTGAATTCGGCGACGCACCTCTGGGGCAGCCGCAGGTTCGAAACGCGCGACACTTCGCGTAACAACGCACTTATCGCGGCTATCACCTGGGGCGAAGGCTGGCACAATAACCACCACGCGATCCCGCGTTCGGCACGCCACGGCTTGACCGCTGCGGAGGTCGATCTAAATTGGCTCCAGCTCAAAGCGCTTGAAAAGGTCGGGCTCGTCAAGGATCTGTACGGTTACGATCTTAAGGCCGAGGCCGCAAAGGACGCGTTGAAGAAGGCCGCGTGAGCCGCTTCCTGCGCAGTGTGAATGGTTCAAGGGCGAAGGTTTAAGCCTTCGCCTTTTTTACGGTTTCTAATAACATCGAACAATGCGGCGAAGGCGGACAACGATCTTCTTCTTGATACTTGGTATCTGCCTGCTCGCCATTACGGTCGCATTGAATGTCGGCTGGATCTTGCTGAACGCTCGCGAGGTCGCACTCCTGATCTTCGGCATCATCTTTTTCGCCTTGATCATCACAGGCCTGACACTGAATACGATCTTTCTCCTTCGCGAGATCCGACGCAACGAGCAGCACGATGCCTTTTTGAATGCCGTTACGCACGAGCTAAAGACGCCGATCGCGTCCATAAAGCTATATCTCGACACGCTGCTCTCGCGGGAACTCGAACCGGAAAAACGCCGCGAATTCTACGAGATAATGCGGGCCGATAACGAAAGGCTCCTCGCCACGGTCCAGCAGGTGCTGCAGGCAAGCCGCACTCGCGAGAAAGGGCGACGGCTCGATCTCGATGAACTCGATCTCGGCGAGCTGCTTACGGAATCGGCAGAGATCCTCCGGTCGCGGCATCATCTTGACGAGAATGCGGTTCGTGTAACGCTCCCGAAAGAGCCTGTTCTCATCATGGGCGATGTGCGTGAGCTGCAAACCGTATTCACGAACCTACTTGATAACGCGGTCAAATATTCTCCGGATGAGGTGCGCGTAAGCATCCGTCTCGTAGCGGGCCCGGCGAGATATGCTGATGTATTCATCAAAGATCAAGGTATCGGGATAGCCCGCGGTGACCTTAAACGTGTCTTCAAGCGGTTCTACCGTTCGTCGAATACGCGGCTCGCACCGGCGGTAAAGGGCACGGGCCTTGGCCTTTCGATCGTGCGGGCGATCGTCGAAAAGCATGGCGGACGCGTTAAGGCAGAAAGCCGCGGCGAAGATCGAGGGACAACATTTCACGTGAGGCTTCCAAAACAATGAAGGCAAAGATCCTGATCGTCGAGGACGAAGAACATATTGCGACCGGCCTGCGGTTCAACCTCGAGGCGGAAGGCTACGACGTCGTCTGCGCTGTGGACGGCGAACAGGCGATCGCGGAGTTCGAAGCCGGTGAATTCGATGCCGCGATCCTTGACGTAATGCTTCCGGGCATCGACGGATTTGAGGTCGCAAGGCGTCTTCGCGAAAAGCGGAATTACACACCGATCCTGATGCTGACGGCGCTCGGGCAGGCCGAAGATGTCCTGAAAGGATTCGAGGCCGGAGCGGACGATTATCTTCCAAAGCCGTTTGATCTCAACATTTTTTTCGCCCGTGTGAACGGCCTCATACGCCGTCGCGATTGGCTTGTAGAAAAAAAGGCGGCACATTCCGCGGTGATCTCAGTAAATGGGCGAACGGTTGATCTAGCCGAGCTAAAGGTCGAATTTGAGGGCAAAACGACGCCGATAACGCTACTTGAAGCAAAGCTTCTGCGTTACTTTTTGGACAATCCGGGACGGGCGGTTTCGCGCACCGAGATTCTGACAAAGGTTTGGGACCTCTCCGAAGACACGGACACGCGTGCGATAGATAATTTTGTCGTACGCTTACGGCGGATCATCGGAGACACCGGCGACAAACCGCAGCTTCTGCAGACGGTCCGCGGCATTGGCTACAGATTCTCGCCAAATGGCGAGTAGCATATACGCGAAACGACCTTGATCTCCCGCCGCCATTCTTCGTGTAACTCAAAGCGCCAAACCTCGATGTCGGGCGAAACGGCGCGAGCAAAGAATTCGAACTCCTGATGAAAGCTCCACGCCGGAGCCGCAAGATAGATGATCGCGGGACGGTCTGCGATCTTCTGTTCGCCGAATAATTTCGCATCGGCGAGGACACCGCTTCGGCGGCGTATCTCGACGTTTCGCCAGTATTCGAGAGCCTGAAATATCATATTGCGGTCGGGTTTTGCTTTTAGCTCAATGACCACAAGGCGGCCGTCGTTGCGGATCGCAAGCAGGTCTATCTTCTCGCTCCTGCCGGAACGGAACTGATGATAGATAGGTGACAAACGCAGGTTCGCATCAAGCTTTGTAATGTCACGCCGCAGGATCGATTCGAGCCACGATTCAGTATCGCTGCGATAGAGGGCATGGCGCTTATTCGTCGTCTCGGGGCTTCGAAAGGCTTCGAGGCTGCGAACGAGTTTCTCCATCCTCTCCCAGCTTTCATCCGTAAGCGGATGCTTCTCCGAACGTCCGGTTCCGAACCACGCGGCTTCGCGACCGTAGAGCTTTCTTACGCGTGCGAACGGCAGGCCGAGGAACCGCAGCGTGTCGCCCTTCGCGATATGAAGCGCATCGATCCTCTCGGGCGATAGAGCGCGGATGGCGTTGGCCGTTCGTCCGTGTATCTGCGTTGGTGGCATAACGAAAAGCTTTGGCTTCTCACGCCAAAGGTCGCTCATACGGAATGCATCGTGATGCTTGAGCACGGCGATCTCGTCTCGGCGGTCGATGCTTGCGATCGAAAGGCGGGACTTCCAATGCTCGCTAAGCATCGCGTGCAGGCGGCGTAGCGGCGTCAAACGCCGTTTCTCGCTCATTATCACCAGGTCGTAGATCGGCTTTTTCCGCCGTCCGAGTTTTTCGCTCCAGAGAATTGCGCTTGCCAAGAGCTGCGAATGCGTAACGGTATTCGTAACGTCCGCGATCACGGCGATCTCAGTGCGCGTCGGCGTTGTAAGGAGAATATGCGCGAGGCGGCCGCCCTTTTCGCCGAGCGATACGCGCAAGATCTTTGTATTCGCAAAGCTCCTTGACGCAACCTCTGCGGCATCCTGCGCCGCCGCGAGCCTTGCGGCCTCGATCTCGGCGGCAAGCTGTGCAGCAGGCGTTCGCGGCACGAGCCGCAATGTCTGCTGCTCTCTCCCGAACGGGCCCGCGACATCGAGGGCGATCTCTTCGCCGTCGAACTCAACGTTGTTCAGCCGCCAGCGATGTCGGCCTGTATCGTCAAAAAAGCCGATAAACACGGCCTTTTCGTCCACCGTCAACTCGATCTCGCTGCTCGAGAGCGGAAAGCTCTTGCCGCGCTTCCCGACGAGCAGCCATTCGCTCGCGACCGCCAATTTTGTTTTGAATTGCTCTATCTCCAAAGTTTGTGGTCGGCGGCAAAATACTCGATCATCGCACGAGCCCAGCGGTCATAGCCTTCTTCCGAAGGGTGTATGCCGTCGGCGAAGAAATTCTCCGAGTCGATCCGCTCCGGTTGCGGATAATAGGTGATCCCGCCAAGGTCCCGGCTGAATTCGCGGATGTTTCGATCGTGCATTTGCGAGAGACGCCAGAGAATGGACTTTATCGGTTCGGGCAGCGCCGGCGATTCGATGATCATCGGGCAATTCGTGATAAATATCTCGGAGGCATCGTTACGCTTGCGTAGGAGCGAAAGCAATTCGAGCATATCGCGCCGCCATTTTCGCGGGCTTGAGAGTTTCAGCACGTCGTTGCCGCCGATGCCAAGAAGAACGAAATCGAACTTCTTGTCAGGCACGAGCGGCAAAAGGTCTTCGATCGTCCGCTGAGCCGTAACGCCATTCTTTCCAACGACATCCCATTCAACAGAACGTTCAATAGCCTTGCTTAGGTAATGTGCGAACCGTCCGGCAAGCGCGTGTTCATGATCGCGGGCTCCAAGCCCGGCAACCGTCGATTCGCCAAGCACAAGCAGCCGTGCTGCATCGCCGCCAGTGCCGTTATCGGTGCTGCCGTGTGTCTTGCCGCCCGCTCCGGGAAGTACGCCGATCTTCCAACGTGTTATCTGGCCCTGGACATAGAGAAACGGAGAAAATGGCAGCAATGCACAGGCTCCGACCAGGAAATGCCGCTGAAGTTGTCGTAAGGTTCGGCTGTCGGTCTCCATAGAGGGCGATATGTTAAACTTCAAATACTAGCGTTTGTTTGTCAAACACGCCGCTTTTTTAGGCGGCATAATTTTTTGTTCTATGAGCGATGACACGATGTCTCTGCCGGTCGAAGAGATCTTTGAACGGGCAACGAAGGTTCTCCACGATCTGCCTTTTGCAAAACTGATGGGGATGAAGCTCGTCGATATGAAGCTTGACGAGGCGACGATCACGCTCGATATGCGGGACGACCTTCGCCAGCCGAGCGGCATCCTGCACGGCGGCGTGACGGCAACCCTGATCGATACGGCGATGGCGTTCGCCGTCCGCTCGCGCGTCGATCCGGATGTTGCGACCGCTACGATCGACCTTACGGTGCACTATCTGCGGCCGCATATCGAAGGCCCGATCAGGTGTACCGCACGCGTGGTGCGTGCCGGACGCAGGATCTCGAGCGTATCGGCCGATGTCTTCGCGGAGAAGAACGGGAAACTGATCGCAACGGGATTGTCGACCTACACCATCGTCTAAAATAGACGCTTATGACACCGCTTCGAAAATTTTGGCGCTACGTCAGGCCATATCGCGGCACGATCCTTTTCGGGATCGCCTGCATTCTCGTCTCGATGTCATTCGGCCTTCTGATCCCGTATCTTGTCGGGCAGGCCGTCGATGGCCTTACCGCCGGCATCACCTGGCAAAAGATCGTTTTCTATCCGCTTGTCATTCTCGGCATTAACGGTGCGAGCGGGATTTTCCTTTTCCTGCAGCGACGGCTGCTGATAAATACCTCGCGTCATATCGAATTCGATATGCGGCAGGATTTTTATGCGGCTCTTGTCGATCAGCCTCTCGAATATTTCCAGGAGAACCGCGTCGGCGACCTGATGGCACGCGCAACGAACGATCTCGGGGCGATACGGCAGATCCTCGGGCCGATGATCCTATACACGTTCCAGGCGCTCTTCGCCCTTGCGATCTCGCTGCCGATAATGCTGCACATTTCCGTTAAGCTCACGCTCATAATGCTTATCCCGCTGCCGCTTGTTTCGATAACGGTCAAGTATCTCGGCGGCCAGATCCATAAGCGGTTTGAGATGATCCAGGGCTTTTTTGCGGATATCTCGGCGAGGGCGCAGGAGAATCTGACCGGCGTGCGAGTCGTCCGCGCATACGCGCAGGAAAAGGCAGAGATCGCGCGCTTTCAGGAACTCAATTTCGAATATGCCGAGCAGAATCTTCGGCTCGTGAAATTCGCTGCCGGGATGCGGCCGCTCCTCTCGTTCTTTATCGGGCTCGGCTTTGTGATCATCGTTGCGGTTGGTGTTCCGATGGCCGCACGCGGAGAGATCACGGCGGGTGATTTTACGGCCTTCATCCTCTATCTCCAGCGGATGATCTGGTACCTCATCGCCCTCGGCTACGTCGTAAACCTCTGGCAGCGTGGCACGGCATCCTTAAAACGCTTCAATACCGTGCTCGAAGCCGAGCCCGCGATCAAGGACACGGTGGCCGCCAAAGCGCAGCCCCCGATCGAAGGCGGAATTGAATTTCGCGATCTCACGTTCGCCTACAATGGAAAGCCCGTGCTTGAGAACATCAGCCTTAAGATCCCGAAAGGTGAAACATACGCTTTCGTTGGCAAGACAGGCAGCGGAAAATCGACGCTCGTGAGCCTTGTTCCGCGGCTGCTTGACGCGCCTGACGGGATGGTGCTTATTGACGGCAGGCCGGTTCGCGAATATACGCTCAAACAGCTTCGCGAGGCGATCGGCTTCGTGCCGCAGGAAACTTTCCTTTTCTCGGACACGCTGGCCGAAAACATCGCGTTCGGCGTAAACGAGACGAAGCGTGCAGGAGATGCGAACTTGAACGGCTCGATGACGGTCGAACACGCCGCCGATATCGCCGCGTTGACCGAGGACATTGCCGAATTCCCGAATGGATACGACCAGCTTGTTGGCGAACGCGGCATTACGCTTTCGGGCGGGCAAAAGCAGCGAACCGCGATCGCACGCGCCGTGATGCGGGAGCCGCGAATACTCATTCTTGACGACTCGCTCTCGGCCGTTGATACGCAGACCGAGGACAAGATACTTCATAATTTACGCAACGTTCGCGAGGGCAGGACGACACTCGTCGTCTCGCATCGCGTCTCGACAATAAAGGACGCCGATCAGATCTGCGTCCTCGAACACGGCCGCATCATCGAACGCGGCACTCACGAAGAACTTCTCGCTCTTGACGGCGAATATGCCGACCTTTACGAGCGGCAGCGGCTTGAGGAGGAGCTTGACGCAACCAACTGACAAAGACAGGATATGGCAGAGGAAACAAACATCAATAAGCTTATTCGATCAATGTTCGTCGTCTGGGGAGGGCTGTTCTTCTCGCAGTTCATTTTTGCCGTCTTCGGGTACACCACTAAGCCGCAGCTGTTATACGTCGATCTCAAGAAGCCCATTCTCGGTGATCAGCCGATGGCTATCATCGTTATGGGCGTGATCGCGGTGTCGATGCTGGTCACGTCATTCGTTGTGCGGAATTCGCTTATCGATGCTGCGATCAAGAGCCGCGATACACAGAAGTTGCAGTCGGCATACATCGTCGGAATGGCGATGGCCGAATCGGTCTCGTTGATCGGCCTGGTCGCAGCGATCCTCTTCGAATATCAATACTTCGCCGTGTTCATTCTCCTTGCGATCATTGGGATCGTCCTTCATCGGCCTAAAATGACGAACGTTCTTGCCACCACCTTCGAAGACAAGATCTAGCCCACAAAAAACTGCCCGGAAGGTCTCTTCCGGGCAATCGCAAAATGCAATAAATTGTTGAAAGATCTATTTGAGGATCGAGATCTGGACGTTCCGTCTCCCGAATCTGCGAGCTTCCGAGCAGCTTGCTACCCAAATATCAATTTCCTTTCCTTTGATACCGCCGCCTGTGTCGGAAACAACATACGTTCCGCTCCAAGGACCGGCCTCAATGACTACGGTTGAACCAAGCGGCAAGACCCTCGGATCGGCTGCGATAAGTCCACGACGAACGCGGTGGCCCATCGCCGTACGGCCCGAAAGACAATATGCCGTTGCCGAGAAAGAACCGCGGCTCGTTGCCACAGCTTTGACGGAGGCAGTCTTCTTTACAAGCTTCTTGCCTTTGTCGCCATCGACCGCTACAACTTCTGATTCCGTTGTTCCAGTAACCTTATCGTTAACGTCCGCTGCGGTCTCTGTTGTTCCCGCTGCTTCCTTTGTCCTTACCTTCTTAGCTTTATCTTTATTTGTATTACTAGCTGTTAAATTATTTTGTATTTCTGTCTGCGAATCTATCGCTGCGGATGACGGCGTCTCAGAACGTGTCTGCGCGTAGATAAGAGCTACGAACAGACTCGTCACTAAGAGAAGCACGCCTCCTCGAACGAGATTTCTCATTATTCAAACTCCAAAATCAAACTTCGAACCTGAACAAGACCTATCAGCGACCAAGTTCGGAATCCATCTTCCTCAAAAACGTACGAGGGCAATGCAGACACGGCAGTGTCGAAGTTGGTTTCGGCGGCCAATTCCGCCTGTTTCGCGGCCGATCGCGGCGCACGAACATTTCAAAAGGCTAGCATCATCAAAATAGGGGGTGCAAGGCTTGAAAAGGCTCAAAAAAGGCGATTTCTGTTCAATTCTTGCGAATAAAAGCACTTAGCAGGGCAAAAAATATGCATAATTCTGGACATTTTAGGGCATTTTCGAGTATATTCTGCATCAAAATCGGCTGCCTCACAGCCTACAACGGCGCCGGTTTGCCATCACATTATGCAGGAAAAACGTAGCAGTTCCCGATACATCATCTCCTTCCCGATCCGCGTAAAATGGCGTGATGACAGCGGAAAGGAAGTCATCCAGGACGGCCTGACCGAGAATGTCGGGCTTGAAGGGACGCTCGTTTACCTGCCGCGCGGGCTCCCGAGCGTCGGTAGCAAAGTCCAGCTTACCGTTACCGAGAATCCGGAAGATGAAGTTTCCGTGACCGCTTCCGTGATCCGCCTCGAACGCAATGCCGCCCATCCTCAGGCCGCTCTTCAGCTCGAGGCCGGCGTTCGTGTTTGGAAGAAGAAAGTCTGGGAGGCGGCCGGTGCTGTCATCGCAGCGGAGACGCCCGACGAAGCCGACGACTGGTAATTTCCCCCGAATTCTAAGACCCTTAAGTAATTATGAAGATCCTTGTGCTGGGTGCCGGCCGAATGGGGCATGGTGCCGTTTTTGATCTCGTGCGGAATTCGCCCGCCGTTGAGGCTGTAACGGTCGCCGACGCCGACCTTTCAAAGGCTCAGGCCGTTGCGGCCCATTTTCCCGAAGGGCAGGTCACGGCCGTCGCTTTTGACGCCGCGGACGAGGCAGCAGCCGTCGAACTGATGCGCGGCCACGGGGCCGTCATCTCCTGTGTGAATTATTGGTACAACGTTTCGCTTTCACGAGCGGCGATCGCTGCCGGGGCGAATTTCTGCGATCTTGGAGGCAACAACACGATCGTCGACCAGCAGCTTGCTCTCGACGCCGAAGCCCGCACCGCCGGCGTCAATATCATTCCGGACTGCGGACTTGCACCGGGAATGGTCTCGATCCTTGCGGAGCTTGCCGTATCGCGTCTCGATGCGGCAGAGAGCGTTCGTATACGCGTAGGCGGTCTTCCGCAAAAGCCCGAGCCGCCGCTCGACTATCAGCTCGTCTTCAGCGTCGAAGGCTTGATCAATGAATACATCGAGCCCGCACGCGTCATTCGCGACGGGGAGATCGTCGAGGTCGAATCGATGACCGAGATCGAGGAACTCGCCTTCGAGGGCTTTCCGCCGCTCGAAGCCTTCCAAACCTCCGGCGGGACATCGACCTTGCCCGACACCTTTCTCGGCAAGCTTCGTGAGCTTGATTACAAGACGATCCGCTACGCGGGACATTCTGAGAAATTCAAGACGATGATCGACCTCGGGCTCTGTTCCAGCGAGAAGGTCGCGGTTGGCGACGAAAGCGTCATCCCACGAAAGGTATTCGGACGACTGCTCGAAATGAATCTGCCTGCCGATGGCCCGGACTATGTTCTCGTGCGGGTCGAGGCGGTGGGTGAGAAAGCCGGGAAGCGGCAGACGGTTAGATTCGAGATCGTGGATAGTCTCGACACCGAGAACAATATCTCCGCGATGATGCGGACGACCGCGTTCCCGGCGTCGATCATCGCCCAAATGATGGCAGACGGGCGCGTGAGATCGCGCGGTGCCGTCCCGCAGGAAAAGGCGATTGACCCCGACGCTTTCCTCGCCGAGCTACGCCGCCGCGGCATCGCCGTCCACGAGACGGAAATGGCTGCGTCGGCATAGCCTGTCGAGAACTATTTGTCGTTAGCTTTTGCTATTGCTGCGACGAATCTCTCGAAAAGATATTCGGAATCATGCGGGCCGGGAGCAGATTCAGGATGATATTGGACAGAGAAGATCGGGAGCGTTCGATGCCGTAGGCCCGCGACGGTGTTGTCGTTCAGGTTGATGTGAGTAACCTCGATGTCCGCCGGTAGCGATCCCGCATCGACGGCGAATCCGTGGTTGTGCGATGCGATCTCGATCCTGCCGGTCGTGAGGTCTTTGATCGGCTGATTTCCGCCGCGATGGCCGAACTTCAGCTTGTAGGTCTTGCCGCCAAACGCTTCGCCGATAAGCTGGTGGCCGAGGCAGATGCCGAACATCGGCGTGTGGCTTTCGGCGAGTTTTCTGATCTCGGCGATCGTTTCCGTCATCGAAGCCGGGTCGCCCGGGCCGTTCGAGAGGAAGATGCCGTCCGGCTCCAACGCAAGAACCTCCTCGGCCGTGGTCTCTGCGGGCACGACCGTGATCCGGCAGCCGAACTTCGCAAACTCACGCAGCGAATTCGTCTTTACGCCGAAATCGTACGCGACAATGTGATAATTTGGCTTCGGCTCGGCGTCCGCCTCGTAGGTGAATGCGGTGTCAACCGTTACTGAGCTTGCGAGCTCACGGTTCTGCATTTCCGGCTGTGCGAGAACCTTCGCGAGCAGCGCGTCCTTGTCGGTATCAACGGACGAAATGCCGGCGCGCATCGCACCTTTGTCGCGTATGTGCCGAACGAGAGCCCGCGTGTCGATGTGCTCGATGCCGACGATGTTATTCGCCTTCAGATAGTCGTCGAGCGACATCGTTGAGCGGAAGTTCGAGACGATACGGCTTGATTCGCGGACGACAAATCCCTCTGCCCACGTCTTTCGGCTCTCGACATCCTCGCTATTTACGCCGTAGTTGCCGATCAGCGGATACGTCATCGTAACGATCTGGCCCGCGTACGACGGATCGGTCAGGATCTCCTGATAACCGGACATCGAGGTGTTGAAAACGATCTCGCCAAAGGTCTCACCGACCGCGCCGAACGAAATTCCCTCAAAAACGCGTCCGTCCTCAAGGACAAGGATCGCCTTTACACTTTGGTCCTGCATTAGGACTCAATTTTAACTGAGCGCGCGGCAGTTGGCGAATTAACGATGGTTCCGTATTGATCCTATCGATCGACGTCTTCGTCGACAGGGACGGTGGGCGTCGGCGTGGGAAGCTGGTTCGGGTACTCTCCGTGTTCGAGAAAGCCCATATTTGCGGGCTTCCAGTAGCGGAAAAATGCCTTGCCGTAGATGTATTTTTCGGGAACAAGGCCCCAAGAGCGGGAATCGAGCGAGTTGTCGCGGTTATCGCCGAGCACGAAATAATGATGCTTTTCGACGATCCGCGGCGAGAGGTTCGGGAACGAGCTGTTGTGCGCCGAATCCAGGTATTCTTCGTCGAGCACATTGCCGTTAATAATGACCTTGCCTGAGCGTATCTCGACCGTTTCGCCGGGCAGGCCGATAACACGCTTTACAAAGCTCTTATCCGGGTCGTTCGGATACCAGAAGACAACGATATCGCCGCGTTCGATGTGGCCCCAGCTGTATCCCTGTATTTTGTAATAAACGAGCTTGTTGACGAGCAGGCGTTCGCCGTCGTGCAATTCCGGGAGCATCGACGTGCCTTCGACAACGACGGGTTGGACAAAGAACACGCCGAAAAGGATAAAAACGACAATGATGAGGAAGATATCCCGCGCAAGCTTGAAGCCCTCGGAGAGCAATCCGTGGCGCGACTCACGTTTTAGCGACGTAACGGCAATATCATGGTCATCGTTTTGATGGACCTCGCCGAATGCTATCTGCTTTTTGCTGCTCGGACCGAACATTTCCAAAGGGTTTTGACGCTGAGAATGCGCGAAAAAGTTGCTAACATCCCGCTTCTCGTTAACGGGATGCACTCCTAACTCATTATAATCAAATGCAAGGACACGTGTTGTCAAAGGAATTCTTTGCTTCTTACGCTCCAAGTACCGCCCGGAAGATAGGAGACTTACCAGAAATGGATCCCACAATTAGATCGCAATTCGCCACGACCGAGAAATTTGCATACCTGAACAGCGCAGCGATCGCGCCGCCGCCAAAAGCCGCGATCGAGGCCGTCCTCTCACAGCTCGAAGATGCCGCCGTTTATGCCGGACTGCGTTTCGGTGCCTGGGTGGACACAAAGAAACGCTGCCGTGCGCTGATGGCCCACATCCTCGGCGTCCGAGATGAGCAGATCGCGTTTATGCGAAACACGTCGGACGGCTTCTCGACGATCGCGAACGGCATCAAGTGGGCGTCCGGCGAAAACATCGTGAGCTTTGCGGACGAATTCCCCGCAAATTTTTACGCCTGGCGGAATGTTCGTGACCGGCACGGAGTTGAGTTACGTCTCGCTCCCGAGCGAGACGGGCGGATCGACCTCGACGAGCTCATCGGCTTGATCGATTCGAATACGCGTCTTGTTACGCTTAGCTCGGTGCAGTTCGCCTCCGGTTTTCGCAGCGATCTTGCCCGCGTCGCCGAAGCGGCGCACAAGGTCGATGCGCTCTTTTGCGTCGATCTGATCCAGGGCCTCGGTGCTCACGCCTACGACCTGCCGGCGTTGGGCGTCGATGCGGCCTGCGGAGCATCGCACAAATGGCTGTGCGCGCCGGAAGGCATCGGCTACATTTACCTCTCGGATCGCGCGCACGAGCGGATCTCACCGACGCTTGTCGGCTGGATCAGTATGGAAGACGCTTGGGATTTTGCCGATCGCGAACAGGATTACAAACCGAACGCCCTCGCGTGGGAGACGGGAACGGGCCCTTCAGCCTTGTTTTACGGGCTGGAGGCAAGCCTAAAGCTCCTCATCGAAGCCGATCTTGCAAAGGTCGAGACGTACCTCGACGACCTTTCAAACTATCTTTGCGAGAAGATCGCCTCGAAGGATTACGAGATCGTAAGTTCACGCGAAAACGGCGAGCGTTCGGCGATCGTGTGCATACGGCACAAAGGCGGGCTCACGCCGAATGAGATCGCGGCGCGGCTTGAGGAAGAGAACGTGCTCGTAAGCCCGCGGCTAGATCGTATTCGTATCGCGCCGCATTTCTTCAACAACAAGGAAGATATCGACCGGCTTGCGGACGCACTGATGTGATCGTTGAGTTTGGAGTTTTCTAGTCTTTGCCTACGATCTCGGGTGTGAGACCGTCGAGATTGAGCCGGACCATGCCGCCCGCGTCTGAGAATGTCGGCATTCGAGCACGTTCTTTTTCCCGATAGCGGAAGTAGATAAGCCCGAAGAGGGCACCGAACACGCCGGCAAACGTGATCCCCAAAAGGATCGCGTAGAATGTCGAAAGGAAAACGCCTGCGGTCGTTATCGTAAAATCGCGTTCGGCCTTTGTCGGCACATCGGGCGCGGGCCCGAGCCACTGCACGTATTTCTGATACTTGACCTGATCGAGCAACGCGTTTGCAGCTGCCGCATCGTTTGCGTCGAGGACGAACACGCTGTAATTCCCGATCCTGCGATAAACGGTCGTGCTTCCCGTGGGAATGGCGGCCGTAACCTTTTGATCCTCAAAAACAGAGGCCTGCGGCGTCGGGAATTCTACAATTACAAGCCTTCCCACCGGATAGACGGCCGTTGCGGCCTCGACACCTTCCGTAAAATCGATAGCGCTTAGCTCCGGCCGCTCACCCGTTGCCCGTGCCAGATCAGCCGCATTGCGTGCGTAAACCGCAGAATTCTTAACCGTTTCCCATTCGGGCAGGTGCAGCAGGACCGCGGGAGTCTTGTCCTCTTCGGGTGCGGCGGGCTTCTTTGCTTCCTGCGCAGCGACCTGTATGCCCGCAAACAGTAGGAGCAGGACGGCAGATCTAAAATTTGAAGCGTGAAGGAACTTCACGGCCTTTGAAACGAACCGCATACGACGTTCGGTGTCTAATTGATATGCAGATTTTAGCATTTGCAAGAGAATTAGCGAGTTTCAGCGGTAGGTTTTGATAAAAATGCACCATTTGGTGCAACTCCGGCCGCATTCGCACGTTCATTAGACAGCCGAAACCAATATTTGATGCGCGGCGAATACACAAAATATGCCTAAAAAATCGAACAAATCCATAAACAGGCGTGTTTAAGGGAATTAGACTCAAAAACGCTCGGTTTGGCACGGCAATTGTTTTAAGAATGGTCAGGAGGGGAGAGCAATGACAACAGAAGCATTAAACTTTCCGGTTTTTCATAGTCATAACGGCGTTAGCGCCGATAACGTGGTCTTTGATACGGCACCGGCTGCGAATCTTAGAAAGGCGAAAGATCTCGACCTTGCACAAGCAGCGGCCGAAGGCAGCATGCCGGCCTTCGAAGAACTATATAATCGCCATCATCGCCGGGTTTACGCCATCTGCTTGCGGATGCTCCAGAATGCGTCCGAGGCGGAAGATTTGACCCAGGATGTCTTTATACAGCTTTATCGTAAGATCGGCAGCTTTCGCGGCGACTCTGCCTTTACCACATGGCTGCATCGTATGACCGTTAACCAGGTCTTGATGCACTTCAGGAAAAGGACCGTCAAGTTCGAGAAAGTTACTGAAGAGGGCGAAACACCCGATCAGATCGTCGCCGGGACGTCGAACCCGCTAAAGATGCAGGTCGTCGATAAGATCGCACTCGAGGACGCGATCGAGCAGCTGCCGGACGGTTACAAGAACGTCTTCGTCCTGCACGATGTCGAAGGCTTCGAGCATGAAGAGGTCGCCCGCATTCTCGGATGCTCCGTCGGCACATCGAAGTCCCAGCTTCATAAGGCGAGGCTCAAACTGCAGCGTCTCTTGAAGAAGAAAGCAAACCCGCGTCTCGTCGCGTTTGGTTGATCGAACCCGTTTTAAACTTTGTCTCTTATCAGGCCTCTCGACACCCGAGAGGCCTTTTTTCTGCACCGGATCCTACGCAAGCCAAACAAAAAAGCATCTCACCGTTCAAGTGAAATGCCCCGTATTTTATGGAGCCACCCGTCGGATTTGAACCGACGACCTTTCGATTACGAAACATTTTCACCAACCAATCACACCATCACAAGCCCGGTCGCTGACAAGCAGACACGACCCTCAACACAACATAAATCGTGTTCCTCTGTGTTCTTCTCTGAATGCAAGTGGTGGCAACAACTTCAACAAAATTCATTTAGTTTCGGGGAATTGTGAGACGACCGGTTCGGATGACGAATCGACTAAAACCGGAGAACAAACCTCCTTGGAATCTACATGTAATAGCCGTAGCTGATTACGTCAGACCTAGGGTCAAATCCTTCGTCGAGATACTTCATAATCTCTCCGACTTTCTTGGAGCAAAGAAGCGTTATCGGATACTTGCCGTCAAACCGAGTGGAATTCCAATTCATTTTCGTCAGACCGAGTATTTCGCGAGCGATCTTCTCAATGGATGAATCAGAATGTTCGACTCGAATCTCCAACGGTTGCGGAATATACATTCCCGTGTAAGTTTTATAAAACGGCACAGAACCCCTCGTGTAAAGCAGATGAGTTTTCTTATCAAAGCTAATTAACGTCCCTCGATAAGGGGGGTATTGTCCAATGCGAAATGCCCGGTCGCTAGTGTCAACAAACGAGATCAGATCTACGCGATCTATACCCCGTTCTTTGCAAGTAGACACGCAAGCCTCTTTTTCCTCTCCCGTGAATAGCGATGTCTTGTGGACTACCAATCTTGCAGGAAGGGTCTCGTTTGCAAGTTTGTAATCATCCAACGCTCGACCGAGCAAAGCAGTAGTTTGGTCGCCAGTAAGATGTGGCCGACGATCAATCTTGTCGTCTTGATATGCTTGTCCGCCGCGTAGAATGACGTTGTTTCCCAGCTCGTCAAAAATCTGAGCGAGGCTTGTGTGGATAACTTCTTTGTCCCGGCTCCGAAAAAAACCAATGCCGACAAAGCACGCGGTCGGGTCATTTGTGTTACCCACGAGTTTCCACGGAACTGTCTGATTAGTTTTGTAATAAATGGCGGTACAAAAGTTCCACGCTTTCGAAGCCGCGTCTTGGGGCGATTTGTCTGTTAACGATTTCTCTTGAACAAGCTGAAGCGGTTTTTCAAGCTTGAGGGAAGCCGCCTTCAAAGCACGACGGAAATTGTTTTCAATGTCAGAGGGTTTGTCCTCCGCGTCCGAGATAGTTTCCTCAATCTCTTCATCGCGTTCTTCGGTGGCCGACTCTTTCGCTATCGCCTCAAATAACTCATCGGGAATTACACAAACGATAACGTCCAGCGCCCTTCGATTCCTTGCAAGAAAGGTGATCGCCGTTTTATAAACGTCCAGGGCATCGTCAACCTTCTTTTCCCGCGTGACATCGCTGCCGATAATCGTCTGAATCTTGCTGTCTGGGATCGACCTAAAACCTTCATCGCTTACGACGAGCGTAGCTTTGAATCCGCGTTCTCGGTTGAAACCTGGAAACGCCGGATACAGATTGGGCTGAAGTGTGTCACGCTTTTGCTCAATCGGCAATTTACAGCGCTCCAACCAGAACCGAAGTTTCTCTAGCCCCTTTTCCGTTCCTACTGCACCAATATTTATTTTGTCTCGTCGAATCTCCCGTTGTGAATCGTAAACGTCGAACGAAGCGATACCGATTCGCGGACAGATGTAGCGGTCTTTCGCGAATTCAAGTTCGGGTTCGGTCAACTGGAGAAGATTCATTGTTTTAATAGGGATAGCAGCGGCAAGTCAGCCGATTTCGTCAGAGCCTCACGTTTGTGTTTCTCTTCGTGTTTTAACCACTCGGCATCATCCAGATACGCCGTATTTACCATTCGAACCGGGTCGCCAAGTTTTATCCACACCGAGTTCGCTTGTTCCAGCAGATCCGCGTTCTGATCTTTCTTTAAGATTTCAACTATGAAGAGAAAGTCCTCCAGGACGTTATTGTTCCGGTCCTTCCGCTTAATTATGGAAACGTTTTGTTTGTGCCATTTGGATTTTCGGTAACGGTCAGAGCTGTAATACATCGTAGGCTTAACCGAGAGATACCATTGTCCTTCGAAAACATTAAAGCCAGCTTCGAACGCAAGATGTTCGTGGTTTAGCGTTTTCGACCTATCATGCGGATTTGGAACAGCCTTATAAACCATCCGTCCTTCACTCTTCGACCACGCTTCTTTGCGAACTTTCGATTCGTTTAGAGTGGTAAAGAAAAAGACTCGCTCTTTGTGTTGCCAATTCACACCTCTGGGTGCGAGTTGTGCCTGAAATGTCTTTCT